>JAABUJ010000101.1_pt1 | contig 187082 bp, 255 predicted proteins | sample 5559131 | NCBI WGS metagenome assembly JAABUJ01 (sample SAMN10711875, study PRJNA513366) | rock metagenome | isolation source: Antarctica rocks | place: Antarctica: Victoria Land, Mt New Zealand nord | collected 2016-01-07
CCCCCCAGACCAGCATAAGGTCACACGGCCGTGCGCCGACTTGAAGCGCACGCACAGCTGCACCCTATCCCTCTAGCAGCAGCACAGCACAGGAGAATGGTACAGACTACCATCCTACGCATGATGGGCTGCACGGCGCTCTCTCAGAGCGCCTCTGTATGCATTATGGCTTGAAGACTTCAATTCAAGTTGAATGGTGATGGAGCCCCTCAGGCTTTCCCGCGCACCGCAAATCTGCGCTCCCATGTTAATGGGAATTGCATGGTTAGGGGCAGAGTGGGGGCGGCCCGGGTTGCTGTGTCCACGCACGCATTGCAGGGCACATTGGGTCCCCGGCCATGCGAAGCGCAAGGCCTGCATTCCTCTAATGCGATCTTGGGGGATTGTAACCACCTTGTTTTAGTTACACCCGGCCGACGTGGCCGGTTTGCATTGGCCAGATTTTTTTGGCACCCCCACCGTGTGGGGGCGCCGCCCTGCCCCATTTACTTTTAAGCGGACAAATATGGCGGACGGCCCCGCCCCCTCTTTGCCGGGATCCCCCGAAATACGGCTACTTTTTGGCCGACTTAGTTAAAATGCCCCCATATGGGGCAAATCCCCCACTAAACGAACCACTGGTGAAACGGTGTGCTATGTCGGCAGCGGGGTGTAGTATACTGCGCACAGGGTGAACTGAGGGGTGGTCGCTGTTCATGTAGGTGCATATACAATGCTTCCGTTTTGATGAGGAAAGGCGAGCATTCTACAGCCTAAGCATCACAGCCTGCATTTAGCAAAAGGCAGCACCCGCGCATAATTATGTGCCATGCATGCATTGCATCACTCATTTGGCACGGTATCTCCACCCTCTGCAAGTCCTGTGCTTTGCTCTCCCGTCAGTGTGCCAAGTTGGCACTGCCAACCACTGTGTACTTGTGAAATGGTGTGCAGTAATCGGAAGAAAAGACAAAGAGCTTGTCGGCCGGCTGCAGGCAGCTGGCTGCAGGCAGCTTGTGTACGAGTGTGGCTTGTGACTCACAAGCTGTGAGTGTGTTGCCAAGCGCGGAGCGCCTGTAGTAACTCTGTACCTCACAACAGTAATCTGCTTCTGCCAGCCACGCAAAAGCATAGTCAAGAAACGCGGTGTGCTACCCATGCATGCGCATCATCACACAGTTTACTGCAGCGCATGCATGCACAGTGCAAGGTTTATCATGACCTTAAACCTAGTCCCCCGTTCCTGGGGGTGCTCTGAACAGTCATTAACTGCCCGGGTCGGAAAAGGAGACCCACAGCCGATGCAAGGCAATGCTGCCCAGCATCCAGAAACCCTCCAATCCTCAGCACTTCCCCCACCCTCTATGCTTCTGTGCATAACGTACTGACAGAGAGCTGCCCAAGGAGCTGATCCTCTGATTTATCGCATGCGTGCGCTCTGACGCTCGCTGCAAAGGAGCGGAGCTCGCAAGTCCAACGGCAGCCTCGGGAGGTTACTGAAGCTGGGCATGCTGCTGCCGCAATAGCTCAGGCGCTCGGCCCGCACATGCACTCAGGCGCAAAAACGCACAGCAGCGACAAGCTGCTTCTAATAGTGCGCGGCGCGCAGCAGCACGGCTCGCTGCCAGGGCTTGGATCAGGAGCAGTTCCGCAGCCCTTGGCATGCGGCACAAATGTACAACACATTTGTTCCGCACTCTAGACAGATGGCCGACAGGGAGCCTGCCTGGCGTGGCTCATGTGCAAAAGCTACCTGCTGGCACAGACAGCCAGCCGGGGCTAGAACAATCGCAGCTGAGGCGGGCTGATGCACTTGCTGCGCACCTGCGCCAGCTGAGCGGCGCTGGGCTGCGCGGCGGTCAGCACCGGCTGGATCTGGTACAGCCGCGGCCAGTACTTGCCGGTCACGAAGATGCGCTTGCCGGCTGCGTCATACGCGATGCCTGCACGCGCGAGGCCAGCCTGACTTGGCAGCCCTGTGACCTGTCAAAGCAGTTTGTGTGTGCACCAACAAGACCGCCGGTGTTACAGCATGCCTCGGATCTATGCCGCATTTGCCATGCACATAAGTTCATGCACAGCTAGAAATCATGCTCGGCTGAGGGCACTCTAGTGTTTCAAAGGAATGCGAGCGCAACAAAGTTGGGCCGGCATGTTCGACAACAGGATGCACATGAAGGCAGTCCAGCAGGACCGCCATTGCAGCACAGAGGGCGCGTGCTTGCGCAGGACTGGGCGCGTACCATTGAGCACGTCCATGGGGTGGGTCTGCGCTATGTTCTGCGCCTTTAGGCTGCTGTGCAGGCCGTCCAGCAGCACCCACGACCTGCGCGCCAGCCAGTCACCTTGCAAGAGAGGCATAAATGATACCATGTCTCTTTTATTGTTCTGAGTCACCAGCTGATGCGGACAAGTGAGTGGCCTCGCAGCGTGTGCAGTGACACAGCATCCTATGAGCAGGCTGAGCTGCCGAGGGAAACACGCGGTGCACGCACTGCAGAACACACTTGCGTCCGTCCACAGCGCTCTTTTGGATTCTGCACAATGCACTCATGAACGTAGCACTGCTTTTCTGGGAAACTTGAAAGGAGCAGGGGCGGCAACGCACTTGACGACGCCGGACTGCGGGTCGACGCGCGCAATGCAGTCTGTCAACCAAACATTGGCCCAGATCTCGCCGTCGATGGCCTCCAGCTCGTTCAAGTTGCCCACTGCCGTGCCCTGATCGGTGACCTGCGGCGCCGCACGAGGGTGCGCTTGGATGGGGCTGCATTGGCACAGCGTGGCGTGCTGACCAGCGCACGTCCACAGGCCCAGCCTGGCATGTGTATGGAACGGTCGCAGTACTGCTGCCAGTACTGTGGATGTGAGCAGTCTCACTATGCAGAGACGCCCGTCGGCAGCTTTGAGTGTGCGCATGCCTTTGCGGCTTTCCGACTGTAACACTCACTTGAAGCTTGCCTGCGGGGGCAAAATTCTTGTCTGAAGGGCTGCACATCGTGGCACCCGTCAGGGGCTGCGCGCGCCATGCGCGCCTGTATGCTGCGGCGCAGGCGCAGCGTGGCAGGATCCACGAAGGACAGGGTGGGGCTGCCGTCGGAGAGGACGATGGAGTCGGTGGCGTTGTCGAAGGTGGCGCCCCAGCCGTCGCTCAGCGGCGTCGTCGTGCTCTGCGCCTGGAAGTTTGACGTCTGGTACCAGAACGCCTTGCCGCTCTTCCACGTCAGCTGCAACAGCCTGCGCGACGCGCGCCGTTCCGGCGTCAGCTCCGGCCTGGGTGCTCACAGGCGGCGGTCTTGTCCTCTTGTCCTTGTGCCAGAGCCTTCGCCTTGTGCCATGCTGTTCTGCGGCGCTGCCAGCAGCCAGCGCGCACATGCAGCACTCACAACACAACACGGGCGCAGTCGGCGGCCACGCATGCTCCATTCACCATTGACAGCCTGCATTCACAGCCTCCCAAGCTGTTTGGCCCCAAAAAAGCGTGTGCGCAGAGGACCACATGAGACGCACCACAAAAAGCCCTGACGCTCTAGCGGGGTGACCCGTGATAGCTTTAGGGCTATGTGTCCCCAGCCAGGGTGCGGCCGCGCACCGGTTGCCGACCTTGACCAGGCCCTCGCCAAACTCGCTGCGCGCCAGGGCTTTGGTGCGCAGCGCGGCGCCCGTGTCCAGCGCCACCTCGCGCACGCTCGACTGCCCGTACATACCTGGATAGGGAATGGGTAGGGCAGGGTTAGTAGGGTAGGCGCATACATGCCTGGGTGGATCGTACCCGCTCGGCAGGCTGCCCACAAATGGCAAGGAATACCAGGCCACTCACATGCTCGTCCTCTGCCAAGAGTGCCAGCTGGTGCATGTGCACGTGTTGCGCAGGGCGCCTGCGCCCTGCAGCGCAGCGGCCAGCACAAAGCCTCTCTGCTTGTGCTCTTTCCACAGACACGAGCATGGGCGGCGGGGTCTCAGACTTGAAGCACACACGACGCATGTGGCGCATGGGCCGATCGCAGGCCAGCAAAGGCGCCGCACCCGTGGACTCCCAGAACACGGGCTTGCAGGTCCCTGAGCTGCAGTCTGTGTCGTACTCCAGGCCCTGCGTGAAGGAGTTGGGGTCGTGCGGGTACTCCTTCACCACCTGCCGCGCGCGCGCACAAATGGCGCATCAGCCTCAAGCCCATGCCGCCGCACAGTGGTTGTGGTGCTACACAGTGATCCGATGGAGGCGGGCATTGCGGGGGACTGCAACGCGCGCTGCTCAAGCGCTGCGGGGGGGCCGCTCAGTGTGCAAGGGCAGGCTAATTTGGTGGCTGAGCCTTCCAGAAGGCACACGCTAAACGCGCGAGTCCAGCACAAGCCAAGGCAGCACCAATGCTCTCTGGGATGGGCTGGCGGCCAGGGCACGCACACGCGGTTGCAAGGAATGATCAACGTCACTTTACGAGGTTGAGGACTAGAAGCAGTAATCCCCAGGACTACACACTCTGCTTGCTTGCTGTACAAGCAAAGTTGCTGTTCCGGGCTCAGAAGCTCACCGTGTAGCTGTACAGCGCAGGCGCAGCCGCGGCACTCGGTCCAGCGGCCTGTGCGGGATCTGGTGCCGGCTGCGCCTGCGCAGACGCGCCCGAACCCGCTATCGCCGGCGGCGGGCCCGCGGCCGCGGCCGCTCCGCCCGGGACCAGGTCAGGCGCGTCGCCCGTCGCCGCGCGCACCAGCAGCGCGGACACCGCCAGCAGCGCCGCCAGCGCCTGCAGACCAACGAGAGCTTATCTGAACCTTGCAGAGTCCCTACGTCAGCAGGGTCTCCAGAGCGTTGCGTTGTACTCTGGAGCCAAGCATATCGCCGTGCGGACCGCTAGCCGCACCAGCAGCCTAGACGCTGTCTCTGACAGCGCTGTCAGTGCTGCAAGCACACAGCGCGCACTTGACAGCGTCCGTGGCACTCATGGTACGCGCTGCTACTTTGCACTCTCCGCTTCACCAAGCCGCAGGCTCTGCTTGGGGACGCCGCAACCGTGCAGGCGGGACGCCCCAGTGCAGAGCTTGTGTGCTGGAGCACGGGCGCAAGAGGCTCGGTCTTAGCCAGGCTAAGGACCGCGCCGGCAATCTGGCGGTGCGGGGTTCAGGGTGCGGCACGCACCAGCACAGACGCCCTCACCATCGCGCGTTTGAACCAAGGCTGTGCCGCCGCAGCCTCCTGCGAGTCCTTTAGCACGTCTGGGACGTCCTTCCTGCGCTGCTTCTTCAGCATGGCCCGCCGGGCCCGCAGGCCGGCATGCTCACATGCATTGTGCACCAGTGCGCTGCCAGACCAAGTGCGGCCAGCCTTGGCTAGGGCACCTACACGTGCGCAAGCTCGCACCCACCGCACAAGCGCAGTCGCTCCGCTTCCCACTCACTGTCACCAATACAGAGTCTGTATTACTGACCTGTGTCAAAGGGGCACGTGCGTAGCTGCTCACCGTCTGCAGCTAGTTTGAGTTTGCCTGCGGCCTTAGGGCCCCCCTTGGCATTGGGGTCTGGTTAAGTTTGGTAGCCGATGTGTGCGCTGAGTCGAGCTTCATCCGAGGACCAATGTGTGAGCGATGCCAGGCGTGCTGACCTGCCTGGCTGAGCGCAGGAGTGCCCCTGTCTAACATGGCACGGCAGTTTTCTGTGGCCGCGTGCTCCAGCAGCACTGCTGCAGTACGCGACTAAAAGACAAGCCTTCTGGAGTCGTCCGCAGTGGCCGAGGCCGCTGCAGCATACCCACACACACCTCGACAGCCAGCCCTTGGACACGCTCCCCTGCTACGTATGACGACCGGGCTGCTCAGCATCGCCAGTGCGGGCTGAGGCTGCGCCGCCCTCGCCCGCGGGGATGGTGAGCGGCTGCTTCCTGTGCCCCAGCAGCAGCAGGCGGCACGGCCTGGCGCTCTCGCACGGCCAGCTCATGGCGCGCACGCGCTCGCTGCCAGCCGACGAGCCGCCCGCGCTCAGCGCCAGCGCGGGCGCGCACAACGCCGACGTGGTGCAGCGGCTGAGCGCCATCTGCGCGCCGGTGCTCGTGCCGCGCGGCCAGACTGCCACCGTGAACACCGCGTATGCCGACCGCAGCAACTCCACGCCGGCGAGCGCGTTCCGGCGCCGGGACTCGCTCGGCTCGCAGCAGGGCACGCTGGCGGGGCAGTCGCTGACGCCGGGCAACCGCCTGGACTCGTGCGGCACGCCGTCCGTGCACGGTGCCGCTCCCTCAGGCCTGGTTTGACCCCGCGGTGTAGCGCACGGCGCTCTGACCGTGCGCCTAGAGTCCTGTAAGCTGCTCAGGGTGCCGGCTCCCGCACCAGCAGGCAGACTTGAGCTGTGACAGGTACGCTCTGTGCCAAGTGTGCGCCTGGACACAACTGGGTGGCCGGTGGTCGCTGGTGCCGGGACACGAATGGCACACCGTCTGTGCACATGTAGACCTGTGTCGTGTTCACGCAGTCTTTAAATACAGCTCTTGCACCGACTACACAGACCAAAAGCCCCGGCAGTGCTGTGGCCCGGCAGGCGCGCCGACGACGGCGCTGCTGTGGACCGAGAGCCGGCGCGCGCTGGAGGTGAGCATCCACAAGGAGAAGACGCGCGACCACGAGACCTGGGAGGCCGACCTGCTGTCGCACGTGCGCACGCCGCTCCGAGCAGGAGCCCCAAGCATGCACAGCATGTCTGAACTCCGGCCAGCGGGCGTGTGGCACGAGCGGGTAGGGCGTTTGTATTGCTGTAACTTTCTCCATGTTGTGGTGGGCTCAAGGACGTTGCCCCCTTTTGTGACTCAACAACGAACAAGAGGGTGTGCTAGGTGCAGCTGGTTGGGTAACTGACATGTGCTGCTGTGCTCGCCCACACCAGGCTGCCCCACCGGCAGTGCTGTGCAGAGCTGTGGCGTCATGGTGCAGTCTCTCTGGCCTCAGAGAGGCCTTTCGTCCTGGCGCTGGGGTAGGCTGAGCAGCGAGCCGGCATGCATGCATGTAGCGGCCAATGATTGGCGGAGGTGCGGGCACCACGACATGACCCGCCCGGCCGCCCCGAACCGGTGTCGTAGGGAAGCAGGCCAGTGCACGTGAAGGCACGTGCAGTAGTGCACATCCCAGGCTGCGCGGCAGCAGCGGAGCAGCGCGCGACGGCCGCAGACGGCTGCCCGCCCCCGGCAGGAGGCGCGGCTGCGGCAGCGGCTGGCCAAGCTGCGCCTGGAGATGGACGTCATGGCCGGCGACGGCAGCTGCCTGTTTCGCAGCGTCGCCAACGACCTGTGGGGCTCGCCGCGCTTCCACGGCAGCGTGCGCCGCAGGGCGGTGACGTGGATGCGGTGCGCGCGCGCCCGCGGGCGTGTGCCGCCGTGGCTCCGGGGTGCACTGCGGTGCAATGCCTGTGCTGCTCATGCGCGGCGCCGGCGGGCGCCTGACCATGAGCGGCCGGCACAGGCGGGTGCCCAGGGCGCCTGCTAAAGCTTGTCATAAAAGTCGCATTCTTTTGGTGCCGCTGGGGGGCCTGTGCAGCCTTGCTGCGCTCCACCTCGGGTGGACTGGCCTGAGGGTCGCAAGCATGGCGGCAAGTGCGCAGGGAGCATGCCGATGACTTTGCGCCGTTTCTGGGCGAGTCGTTCGAGGGCTACGCTGCAGCGATGGAGCGCCAAGGTACCTGGGGCGACGAGCTCACGCTGGTGGGCCCCTGCTGCTTCTGCTGCTGAGCCCGGCTCACCCCCCTTACAGCCACCTGTCAGGCGACTGGCAGGTTTCCCTGCAAAGAGCTGATATCGCCAACACCTGTGGCGCTAGGCATGTGCAGCTCCCGAAACTCGGTGCCGCATGCATGTGGCCGTTACAGTTGCGTTCAGAAGGCAGGCGCAGCTTGGTCCTTCCCCCCGATCCTGTCCACCTTCTCATGCTTGGCTGCTCGCGCCCTGTGAGGGGCCGCGCATGACTGTAGCACAGCTGGGAACAGGGCTGCCTTGCCGCCGGCAGGCCACACTGAAGTGTCGCGCGCAGCGGGCGGTGAGCGATGCGTACGGCATCATCGTCAACGTGATCACCAGCGACCAGCACAATTGGTGCGCCCGCCCCGCGCGCGCGCGCCCATCCTCGCACTCGGCCCAGACATGCCTCCCTCTCATTCACAGAACTCGGGCCATGCCCGTGCCATGTGCTCGTAAAGACGTGCATGCTGTACAGATGTGCATGCTGTGGCATGGGGGCTGGAAAGGTGGGGGTTCCTGGTGACCCTGAAGACGGGGCGGCGCACATGGCAGGTTCCAGCGCTACAAGCCGGAGCTGGTTAAGGTGCCGCGGGAGATCTTCCTGACGTACATCGCGCCCGTGCACTACAACGGCATCCGGCGCGCGCCCTCGCGCTGCCCTGCCGCGCCGCAGCATGCCGGGCGGGCAGCCGCTCTGCGCCGCGATTGCGTAAGACATGGCAGCTGAGAAGCTTGTGTGCGGGCGACAAAGGATCTCTGCGACGTGTATCATATTGTGCGTGCAGTGAAGCAGTCTAGCATGCTGCATGGTGAGGGCTGGGCTGCTGCGTCGGACGAGCCGTGTGCCGACGAGGCGCGCCTTGCGTGCAGGCGGCGCACTGCGCTGCGCGCGCTGCGGCCCTCGCTGTCCCGGCAGTCGCTCATCCAGGCGCGCATCTCCACATGCCTGTCCTCCCCACTGCCGCTCTCCACTGCTGCGGCTGGCTCGAGACGTCCCTGTGCGCAAGGAGGGCAGCGCGTCGCCCGGAGGTCGCGGGCAGCGCGGTCACGCCGATCCGCACAGCGCGCCGTGCAGAGGCTCGTGCTGTTGGGCCACCCCCGCGCTGCTCCTTGCGCTCCTTGCGCACAGCGATGCAGGACGTTGCTTAACCCTGACCCTAATCCTACCCTAGCCGCTCCGCGCCAGGCGGCGCTGGACAGGGCGGCGGCCGAGGAGCGCGACATTGCAGGCCTGCCGGAGCACCCGGCGCTGCGCGCGCAGCGCGAGACCTTCGCGTCGGCCGCCGCCGCCGCCGTGGCCGCCGTAGACGCCGAGGCGTCCGCCGGCGCGGGCGGCGCGTCGCCGTCGGCCAGCGATGGCGCTGCGGGCCCAGCGCGCAGCGGCAGCCCGGGCACGCCAGCCGCGCGGCGCGGCGAGCGGATCCCCCACTTGACAAGCGTGGCCGAGCGGCCCAGCTGCGAGGCGCAGCCCGAGGCCGCTGCGACGCTGCCGAGCGCCACCTTTACCGGCAGACCCGGAGCGCGCGCAGGCGAGCGCAGCCAGCGCGCACGGCGAAGCAGGCGAGCCGCGCGGCAGCGGCGAGCCCGCAGCAGCGCCCGCGGAGGTTGGTCATCCAGGCGCTGAGGGCGAGCGCGCGCACGGGCCAGCACGCTCGCCCAGCCCGCACGTGGCCACCGAAAGCGGCGGGCCTTCAACTGGGACAGCAGGCGGCCCGAGCGAAGGCTTCAGGAATACACAGACCGGGCCTGGCCGCAACGGGGCGTCGGGCGCGCACGCGCCCGACCAGGCTCCGCACGCGGCAGCGCCCGTGGGCACGGGACCAACGGCGAGCAGCGCCGCAGCCGCCCCGGCTGTCGCGCTGTTCCCGGTGAGCGCCGATGCGAGCATGCTGGCGCGCGGGCGCGACGCCAGCGCGCATGTGGACTCCGGGCCCAGCTGCGGCCCTGCCCGCGCCACCATGCCGTTGGGCGCCGGGGCCGACCTGCCTGCACAGCATGCTGCATGCGGGCGCTGACAGCAGAGCGGAGATGGTGACATGGCATGGCGCGGAAGGTGGTAGCTCACGGGCGGGAGCGTGCGATATGAAATGCAAGTGCGTGGCTGATAAGCACAATTTTTTTTTTGCGTCATCTGCGGTAGGAAAGCTGGCCCACTCAGCACTGCAAGCAGTACATGCTCCCTGTGTCAAATTGCTAGGGTCCTGTGCTAAACTGATGGGGTTGTGCAGGCTTGCGCACATTGAGCAGGCTAAAGCAGCCCTGGTCCGGGTGTTCAGTTGGGCCACACTGCTGTTGTGGGATCTGACCGTTGCCATTCCAATTTGTTTGTTTGATGGGCGTAACACTGGTTCCCATCTTCAGACGGCCCACGACATTTTGCATGGAGGAGTTGGTCCTGGCCACAATCTGTTGAACGAGCGCAAGCAAAATTTCTGTGTCAGCTGTTGACGCTGTGTTAGTAGGTGTGACCATCACGAGGCCATGTCTTGGTGTGTTAACTGGCTTTCGTGATACAATGCCTTCTGGATAGATGGTACAAGAACTGCAGGCGCACAACAGCGCATTTGCTACGACAATGTAAGCTTGCGTCATACGATGTACTGGCGGCGCATGTGCAGAGCATATGTCCGCATGATGCCGGCTTCTGCATGATGCGCGGCACACAGGGACACTGCACTCCCGATACATGGTTGATGTTTTTTATGCATTGTATCTGCATTATTATGCGCTGACGCGACACGCCCCTCAACCTGGCAAGCACATAACGTTTGCATGCAAGCAGCTCTGGCTTGCGAGCGCATGCACCAAGAGCGCTCTGCAAGGCCACGCCCGCTTGCCTTGCTAACAATATATAATGCATGCAATCCACACATACCGATCCAACAAGCATGTGACCGCAAAACGAAGCTGAAAAGGTGTATAGTGAATCTTAGCCAGGTCGTTGAAGACAACACAACTGTGCAGACAGTATGTTCTGTTCACTCCAAAGCAAAGCACGCGCTTGACAGTTGACAGTCACACACAGCCAACATGCAAGGCGCTCCGCACGACCCTTCTAAGCGATTCCTGTAGCTGAGCACATGGTTATGACAGGCACTGCACAGCGTTTTGGCAAGGCCGGCTGCTTTGCTCCTGACCAGCGCTGGGGAGCAGCAAAGACGGTGCGTCTCAGCTGGGCTTGCACACGAGCAGCGCTGCTCAGCTTGCAGCCTTCTTGGCTTGCGCACGCGTCTGCACGTGGGATGAGCTCGGTGCGTCGGGAGCGCCTGCTGCTTCGTCGCTCGCTTCCTCGTCCTCCTCCTCCTCCTCCTCCTCCTCCTCCTCCTCCTCCTCCTCCTCCGCCGCTCCGTCTTCGCCGCCCTCGCTCACCTTGGTCAGCTCGCTGCCCTTCTTCAGCACAGAGTTTGAAGCGCCCTCAATCTTGTACGCCGGGTTGTCGGGCGTCGCATTGCGCGTGATTGTCTTGCCTTTGCTCTCGATGTGCGCCTTGCCCTCCTCCTGCTTGGCCACAACCTGCGCAGCCCCGCCAAAAGTTATGCGGAGGGGGTGCAGTACAGCAACAAGCAGGCCAACCTCAGTGCTCCGCTCAGGCTGTACGCTGGCCCTGTCCTGCCCGCAGCGGACTCACCTCCCCGCTGATATGCTTTGACCCGCCCCACTTCCACTCCACCTCGTCGCCGACCTTGATGTCTGCGGGGTCAGTCATCGCGCAGAGCTGGCCCCTGCCTGCGGACGGCTTTGCTGGGTGGCCACGGAAAGAGGAGGAACTCGAGAGCCGTTGCACAGCAGGCAGGCAGAGAACGGAGCGCATTGGCGAGGTCCACGACCGACCTCGGACCCGAATTCATACATGCCAGGGTAACAACCTGACTAATAAACCCTCCTCATTGGCTAACAGCAGTTTTCTGTATATTGTAAGGCCTGTCGTGGTATAACGCAGTGCCCCTCCGCGTCACTGAGTGCCAGCCACAAGAGCACCACCATGCCGAGCCTGCACATGTGCATGCTGGCACCTATGCGCGCCCATGGTGCACGTTTGAGTTGTCATGGTTGTTCAGGATGTTGTTGCTGACTGTAGGCACCACCAGCTTGAAGCAACATGGCGAAGCAAGCCGCGGCGAAGCATGTTTTTTCTGTCAGCGCACCGGTCAATGCCGCCCCGGCACACGTGTTCGACGCGCTGAGCTGCGCCAGCAACTTTGAAGCGCTCTTCTCCGCTGTGCAAGACCTGTCGCCGCAGGCCAGCGGAGGTTTTGGTGGCCGCGCGTCCGCGCTGTTCCTGCGCGAAGACGTCACCCTCAAGGTCGTCCTCACACAGGTAACGCTTGTGCTCGCTGGGACTAGGCTGCATGGCCCCCGGCAGGAAGTGGGATTGCCTGTACCAGCAGGCATGACAACATCTCCATTAATGCAACGTGGTGTCCCTACCCACCTGTGCATGCCATGACACTAACTGCGTTATGACGCGGCAGGCGCCCGAGCGCTTCGTCATACACCTCACTGATGAGTACAGCCTGGTCGTGTACGATTTCAGCATCGCCGCGGCTGGCGCGGGCAGCAACGTCGCCTGCTGCGTGGAGTGCTGCACATGCTCCGGAGAGGGCGACGCGTGGCCCAGCGAGCGGCTGGCGCGCATGGTGGAGCGTCAGGACGGGCTGATTGCGCAGCGGCTCAAAGGCTCTGTGGAGCGCGCAGCCGCGGCGGAGACTTGCACAGTCTCCGTGTGCTAGCGGGCGGTCCAGGGGCATGTGCACCCGGCTCCGGCAGCTGGCTCCTGCGCCAATTCTGTGCATGCAAGCACTCACTGAGTCTTACTAACAAAGGCAGGCGGTGCATAATACGTTTCTCTGCATCGTATAAAGACCCATGGTTGGGATGCCCAGCCCGGTTTGTATCACCAACCCTGCGCTTTGAGGCTGGGACCAGAGCTCGTGGGTGCTGCCGGGTGCTGCTGAGCGCATGCTGCATTTTTGTTGCAAGTTTAATCGTGTGGTTCACTTCCGCACTGCCTGTAGGAGCGGTTTGTTCAAGGCCTGAGCGCCTCATTTTTCCCCAAGACCTCTGTTCACAGGCACGATATCTGCAGGGCTGCAGCGCAGCCTGTACTTGCCGGGGCGAGCGTGACCTTTGTTGCAGCACCACAGCTGTTGCTTGTACATTATGCGAGCGTGGCGCTCAGTGCTGGTGGAGCTTGCATGGCCACTTGCTCATTTGGATGGATGTGTTGCATCTATATATTTGTGCACAATGTGACCATTGCTTTCTTTGGAGAAGGCAAAACACCTAGCGTGCCGCGTCAGGCCACCTACGTGCTTAGCAGGGTACGCTGCAGCGCATCTGCAGTCCATGCAGGCCTCTGTAACTAAGTCAAACCGTGGCGTGCCAACCGCAAATGCGTATTTCGCAGATACTGGTGGCGTGACACCCCGATGTCAGACCAGTCTATCAAAGAATGGTGTGCAACAGACCAGACAGCAATGACAGCCACGCTAGGCACTTAGCACGTGACTGTGATCAGTGGGGACTACCGAAATCGAGCCTGTACCTGACAGTGACTACATTGTAGGTGTCACCACACGTGCCTACACAGCGAGGACTATCACCCGTTGTGGAGTGCTTGCGCGCAGTATACTCGAAGTGCTTGCGCAACACATATTCAGACATATTTGGGTAGAGGCCTACCCAGAAGGCGCTCATTAAAAAATTAGCATTCCTTGCGTGCGACCGGCACACCAACAGCAGCGGGCGCCCGCCGCTACGCCGGCACGGGCGCGGCCGCGCGCGCCGCGTCCGCCGCCGCCTGCTTGCGCGCGCGCCACTTGTTGTGCTGGAAGACGCGGAAGAAGCCGCCGCGCTCGTTGCGCTCCTGCCGCCTGCGCGCGCCGCAGCGCCCGCTGCAGCGCCTCGCCCGCGGCGCGGCCTGCCTCGTCGGCGGCCTTCTCACAGCTTCCCCGTCTGCCATGCTGTTGCACGAAGCAGCTGCAGCCGCCATGGGCGGCTGAAACCGCCACACCCGCTGACAAGACTTGTGCTGGCGAGACAGACGGCGGCTCCCGTCCTCGGCATAAGAGCTCGCCCGAATGTTGCGTGACATGAGAGTCCAGAGAGGCGCAAAGCCAGGCAGAGAGAGCGTGGGAAACGGGGCAGGCGCACCTGATCACGGCGCCGCCAGGGCCGCGCAGCTCCACCGCCACCGCGTCGGCGCCCCCGCGCGCGCCCGCGCACGCCACCGCCCGGCCGCCCGCGTCCATCAGCACCACCTCCTCAGACGCGTCTGCGCGCCAGGTTAGGGTAGGGTACTCTGTCCCGGTCAGCTGAGCGGCACAGCCTTCCTCCAGCACAAAGCCAGATCATGCCGCCCGTGTCTGGCCGCACCACAACCTAGTCCGAGCCCATCGTCCAAGTGCCGCCCCGCATCACGCCCGCGCAGCCAGCGCCGCCGGGCGCGCATGGCCCTGCGCGAGTCTCGCCGGCACCTCTGCCATGTGACCGGTGTGGCGATGCCGCCCGGCCCCACAGGTCAGCCCGTGGCAGGCGCGCCGCCAGGCCCGGCCCCGCACCCATGCCCATGAAGACGACGCCGATCGGCGCGCGCATGGCCGCATCGTACTCAACCAGCAGCGGCCCCTGCCGCGCCAGCAGGCAGTTGCCGCCGCCCGCCCACCAGCGCGCGCCCGCCCCAGGCCCCGCCCACTCCGGCTCCGCGGCTGCGCCAGCGCCGCCCGCCGCGGTCGCCGCGCGCGCGGGCCCGGCGCCGTCGGCCGCCAGGTCGCACCTCAGCTGGCTGCACAGCCAGCCGCCCTGCGCCTGCGCGGCAGCGCCAGGCGCGCCTCGCTCTTATCCCATGGCCTGCTGCTTGCGCGCGGCCTGGCAGCCGCGGCGCCCTGCAGCGGGCGCCTGCTTGAAGCCCCAGACATCCACCAGCACCCTACCCACCTGCGCGCAGTGGCGGCCCCGCACACTGGCCTTGGCACGGCGACCCTGTCATGTATCTGCCGTGCCAGCGCCGTCAGAAGAGAGAGCACCCTTGTGCAGAACCTGGAGGTGCGCGCGCGGGGGGAGGGGCGCGCCTGCGGCTCCCGCAGCAGCTGGTGCGGCGGCGGGAGCGGGTGCGGTGGCGGCGCGTCGGCCCATGCGCCCGCCAGGTCCAGGCGCAGCGAGCCCAGGTCGTGGTCGAGCGTGTACAGCCGAAAGCCGCCCGCGTCGCCTGCGGGCGCCCGGCAGGGCGCGCGTCAGGCAGGCGGGCCGCCTGGCGCGGGTCGCGGCCGAGCGTGTGCCGCCGGTAGCGGCCTGCAGTGGGTGCGCGTTAGGGGATGTGTGGGTCTCACCGGCCCACCACGCTGCCAAGCGGGAGGGGGACTTGCAGCACAGCCACAAACGCAAGGGCGATGCGCCGGCGCGGCTCTGTGCCGCGAAACAGCGTTACAGGCGCCGCAGAGCCCATGGGGGGCCGCATGTGACCAGCTGGTGCGGCGAGCGGTACGCCGGCTGCCCAGGCCCTCCCGCGCAGCCCCGACGCGCGCAGGAGTGCGGCGCGTGTGGCGGGGAGGGAGCGAAGCAGCGGGGCCGCGCGCCTTTCAGCACGCGGCTGTGCCGGAAGCCGTCGCGGTTGCAGTCGCCGATGACGCCCGTCTGCACAAACGCGCAGCCGCCGGCCACCGCGATCGAGTCCGCGTAGTTGTGGCTCAGGTGGAAGTGGCCTGCCGCGAGCGCGCGAACGGTAGGGTTGGGATTAGGGTCAGGGTCACCCTACCCACACCCGCTGACGGCGCTCGAGCTTGGCCCGCCAGGCAGGCACCTGCAGCCCGTGCCTGCCTGTAGCCTGTCGCGCGCATCACACTGGCTGACGATGCTCAGGCTTTGTGCGTCAGATCAGCACTCGCAGACCGGCTGCTGGCCGTGCAGGAGCGGGGCGCAGCGCAGACGATCACCACTCGGCGCTGCCGCTTGGGGCCAGCGAGCTGAAGTGTCCCAGCGCTCAGGCGCTCGGGCCGGCTGCCGCATGCCGCGCGCGCATCCCAGAGAGCGACGCTTCACTGTCAACGCATGTGGGCGCACGACGTGCAAGCTTCCTGGTCGTCGTCGCACATGCGTGGAGATGACAGGTGAAGGGTGTGGCCGCAACTTCGCCATGCAGGTGAGGGCACCTGAAAACCGAAGACCAATATTGGGGTGGCCGCGCACAACCTTCCTGTGCAGGTGAGAGCCGCACCCGAGAACCAGAGGCGGATGTTGGGGTGGCGGTGCACCAGGGCGATGAAGGCGTCCGCGTTGCTGGAGTGGTTGAGCCAGGCGCAGCGGTTCTTGACATGCACCTCCTGCGCGGCGCGCGGCGTCTGAACCCGCGCCGCCGCTCAGCCCCGCGTTGCCTGACCCTGGCCACACCGCAGAGCGGGGACAGGAGTGCTGGCGCGCCCGGTGCGCAGCCCAACGGCATGCATGCCGGGCGGCGGCCGAGCGGCGGGCGAGCCCGACCCGCCCATGTGCCTCTTGGTGCATGCAGCCATGTCATGTGATGCAAGCCGCGCCGCTGCCGGAAAGAAGCAGTGCCTGCGGCGTGCGCGCCCCTGCAGGCACTGTAGCCTCCCGACCAGCGCTGCATACGTCTGTCAGGAGCCAGCCGCCGCCTCGTTGCACCTCGTGGCGGCGGTCGGCATGCGCCCGATCGACATCAGCCTACCGCCCGCGCGCTTGCAGGCGGTGTCCTAACCCTATACTGAGCCCTGAGCCCACCATCAGCAACCTACTGCCCAGCCCGTGTCAGGCGGCACCTGCAGGACCTTGAGCCCGCTGCCGAGCGGCGGCGCGTGCGTGAACAGGGCGACTGGCCGCCCGGCCGCCGCCGCCAGCGCCGCCTCCAGGAACGCCATCTGCTCGCCGTCGATGTGCACCTCGTGCACGCTGCGCGCGCGTTTACACAGTCAGCGACAACCAGTGAATAGCCGCCGGGCGCGGCAAGCAGCCGCTCTCCCGGTCAGGTCCCCACTCGCCCACGCTCTGACTGCAAAGCACAAGAACACGCCTTAAGAACGCCCCGCCTCAAGATGCTCCAGGCTCGTGCCCAGGCTCGCGCTGCCGTGCTGGCCGACGGCGGCGCCCGGGCGCGCGCCTGAAGACGTTGGAGCGGAAGCGCACAGTGGACAGGCCGATGCACACCAGCGGCCCCAGCTCCGCGGCCCAGAAGTGGCGCTGCCCGAACGCCTGGCGGCGCCCGGAGCCGCGCCTGGTGAGCAAGGCTTGTGCAAATGCTCTCTCTTAGCGCCTGGAAGGTGCACCTCCACAGAGCGCTGCCTGACAGAACAGCGGCGTGGTGAAAGTCCGGCATTGCGAGCTCGGCGCCCAGACCTGTGCGCAGACGTGCGAGTCGAGGCGTCGGGGCGACCCGGAGGTGTTTGAAGCCTTGGCACGGGCGGCTGCGCGCAGCCTCAAGCAGTGCAGGCACAAGGAGCGGCGCGCACGCGCGCATGGGGCCGCGCGCCTGCGCCCATGCCTCCAAGTTGGCAGCGTCGGTCTCGAACTCGTCGCCCTCCAGGTCGTGGTTGCCCACGACCAGCGCGCGCGGCACGCCGCCGAAGCCGGCGAGGTAGTCGGCCGCGACGCGGAAGCACGCTCGCGAGCCTGCGCGCGCGCGCAGAGCGCTCGCGGGGCGCCGGCGGCCACAGGACGGATGGCCGAGTTGAGGAACCGGTGCCGCTGCTCTGCAGGGCTCCTGCAAGCCGCGCGCATGCCCTGTGCCCGTCGCTGCGGCGTGGGCTCGGCAGGCACGGCCCCGCGTGGCCTGGTGCGGCAGTGCACGCTGCTGCGCAGGCCAGGGAGCCCACAAGCAGGGGCGGGAGCCTGGTCGGACCTTGGCAATACCGCAAGCGCTGCTGCCGCGGAGCGCTACAGGCCGCGGGAGCGCGCGCGCACGTCCGCCAGGCTGACCAGGCACCACCCAACACAGAGGTTGCCTCGCAGGCCGGAGGCGCGGCGCCGCCGCGGCGCGCCGCACCCGGCGCGTGCTCGTAGCCGCCCAGGTCGCCGAGCTGCACCACACGCGCCGCCGGCGCGCGCCCCCGCTCGTCGGCCGCGCCCACCGCCTCCCGCAGCTGCTCCCGTGCCACGCGGAAGCTGCCCATCTGCGCCGGCTCCAGGTGCAGGTCGCCGATCACGGCCACGCTGAAGCGCTCGGCGCCGGCGTCGCTGAAGCCCGGCACGCCGCCCAGCAGCTGCGCGGGCAGGCGGCCGCTGCCTGCCGCAGCCCCAGCAACACCGCCAGGCTGCGCCGCGTCATGGCCGGGCTGCGCCGCGTCACGGCTGCTCTGCGCTTCGCCGTCCGCGCTGCACATTGCGCGCGGGGCGTGCTGCGCGGCGCGGCTGCCCGGCGCGGCGCGGGGGAGGGAGAGGGGGTGCAAGCGCCGCACTCCTGCAGGCGCTCGGCGTGTAGCGGGGTAGGCGGAGGCAGGCGGGTGCAGACTTATGCTCAAGCTTGCACATTGGCGCCGAGCGAGCTCGGTCACGGCGCCCGTCTGCCTCTGCGAGCCATGCGGGCTCTGCTGTACAAGCCGGGGCGCTCAGCACGCAGCCAAGCACGCACACGCCAGACACGTTGCACTGGGAGTGTGCGGAGGGAGCAGCAAGCTTCAGTGCAATGCTGCCAGCTTTGCGCCTGCGGGTACCCTGTGGGGGAGTGGCAGCTTGTGGAGCTGGGTGCGCATCGAGTGGCCAAAGTTGTTAATGAGCCCGCATGACCCTCCTGTGAGCGGGGCACATCCTGTGCAGATGTGGGTTGCTGCACCCATCCTTTGTGCTGCTGCAACGGTTTGAAGTCTACCACACGCCCGAGCACGCGAGTCACCCGTGTCGTCCTAGAGCCACAGAAGCCGCCGCTTGCCCGCTTCCTGCCTGCTCGCCGGCCAATCCCAGTTTTTTGCAATGGTGTGCGGCCCGCCCTCTGCGTAGGAGTGGGACAGCAGAAGAGCGGCCTGGTCTTCTGTCTGACTCTCGCGAACGGAGTGGCACACCTGTTTGAAATTGCTGTCATCCTGCCAGAGCTGCTGGATTGCTAACACTCAGGGTGCTCACTGCAGGCGATCACCTGCTCCGACATCATCAAAGTCAGTGAGCGCCCCGCAGAGTGCCTGTGCTTGCGCCTGCAGCTGCGGCAGTGCTGCGCAGCCCGCAGGCGTCATTGCCGGTGCCAGCTGCATCCCGTGCAGCCTGCCGCTGTGCTGGACCTTGTACGGAGCAGTAACACGTCCACGTGTGCGCTTGCGCGCAGTCTTCGCGGTCCTGCTGCCGCCCCTGGGCGCGTACCTGGTACGCACCTGACTTCGCAGTGTTTGCAGCTGCTCGCCACCCGCCTCTTCACGCAGACGCGGCAGCTGGGGCTAAGCATGCTGCGTGACACCGCGCGCAGGAGGTCGGCTGCAACAAGGTGGCGCACTGACTGCGCACGACATGCGCTGTGTCAGCATCCGCGCGTGCTGTTTTCTGTCTGGCAGCCTGCGCACATGTGCCGGCAGCGCTCGTGCCAGCACCGCCGTGCACATAGCACGAGCTCGTTTGACCCGTTGCCGTTGCGCAGAAGCGAGGCAGGCGCAGCTGCACGCGCAGCTGCCCTGGGCCTTGCAGAGGCACAGACAAGCATCACCAGCAGTCCCAGCAAGCTGCTCACTCTTGTGCCGGGGCCGACAGGACTTCTGGATCTGCGTTCTGCTGACGCTGCTCGGCTACCTGCCTGGTGCGCTGCCCCGCAGTCTCCTGCCTGGCTTGACGGCGTTGGCTGGCGAGGAGCAGCAGTGTGTGTGCAAGCTGCGCGCTTCATACCCTGTGCCCTTAAGCTGCTCCACATATGGGACTGACTCACATGACGGCCTGCCGGTGCAGGTATCATTTTCGCCATCTACCTTATCGTGCGGTGCGCATAGCCCTTCATAACGCTTGCGCGTTATCACGCTGCTGCGTCCTGTTGGTAATCCAGTATCTCACACGCAGCGGATGTGCCGCAGGTACTAGACGGCTTCGAAGCATGCACAGCAGACACCGGGAGGGGAACCGCGCGCTGGGTTAGGTGCACCTTGCCACCATCAGAGTGCTGACGCACAGCCATTAACGGAGGAGACGGAACGTGTGCACCAACACAGCCTGGAATAATATACGGGATGCATCTGCCGCTGAGCCGCAGCAGTGTTCACTAGAGAACTTGCGCCCTGTTCGTCTGCTTTCAGTTTTCTTGTATTGCAGAAAGAAGTATGTAAGCAGTAAGGCAACAGAGATGAACATTACAGAGTATTGTCTGCTGTATACATAGTCAGCTACCTCTCGCCAAACGAGCACGCTTTTCTCACAAGGCTATGTTGGCATTTAGCTTGAACACATTATCAACCCTACCCTTCAAAAGGCGTTAGGCTGTTCCGCCTCAGCATGGCCACCTTGTCAATTAACACCGAGTGAGCTATTAATGCTGCCCTTCCGATGGTCCAGCTGCAGCACGACCTGACGCTGACCTTGCAGGCGCTGGCGCCGAGCGGCCTGGTGCTCTCTCTGGAGCAGCAGGTAGGATGTCCCCGGTGCTGCACGTAGCGGTGCACAGCAAGCTGGGGCGCGCAGAGACAGCGTGTGCTCTGCAGGCTGCGCTGGCGCTGTCGCTGCCGCTGAAGCAGCACGAGGCCAGGCTGAAGCACCTCAGCTTCTGGGGCAAGATCACCGCGCGCAACGGCAAGGCACGCCCAGGTCTCAGACACTGCGTTAGGCAAGCAGCGTTAAACGTATTAAGCGCGTGCCCCCCTTGCGAGGTGTGAGTCCCGGCCAGAACGTACACTGGAAGAGTACATAGCGCTCGCATATAGCGTGACCGTGAAAGCCCCGCCCGGGCGCCGCACAAGCACTGATGCAGCGCGCACAAACTGCCCGCGAGTGCAAAAGTATAATGACAGGCTGTCGCGAGGCCGGAGGCCGGACGCGTCCGTGCGGCCAAGCGAGGGCGCCGCGCGCGCAGGACTACCTGGTGGCCCAGGGCAGCACGCGCGCAGCCGTGCTGGACGGGCGCGTGCAGGGCGACCGCCGCGTGTGCTTCACGCAGGACGGCGTGGACTGGCTGGACCTGCCCGAGGTGCCCACGGCCGCTGCGCGCGCCGCCGCGTGGCTGACCACGCAGCTCAGCGGGGACCCTGCCGCCATCGTCGCGGTCGCGCCACCGCCCGACGCTGACGGCGGCGGGGTGCGGGGCGGCGCCTGCCGGCCGCGCACCTAATTTCACACGGAATGATCAGCACTGGGGCTGGCCTGGGCTTGTATGCCCGGCCTTGGCCACGGGCTTCGAAGCAGCCGCTGGGCAGCCACGCGGCTCTCGCCGCGCTGCTCTCTGCCGACCGGCCCAGCGTCTGCTGGCAGCCCTTGCAGAGGCGTCGCGTGTGATCCGGCGCAAGCACACCGCGTGAATGCAAGACAAAGCCCCTAAGGCCTTGCCGGACCCCGCCCATCCCCAGGTGGTCCCTGTGCGCACTTCGCAGCTGCACCGCCTGCGCCCGCGGCGGGCGCCTAGGACGCGCAAGGCCGCGCGTAACGCCCTGGGAGAGACCCGCATATGGGGCGCATTGGCCCGCCTGACCCTGCCAGCCGCCAGGCGGCGCCCGTGCGCGTGACGGAGCTGCAGCGCCTGCGCGCCGCGGTGGACGCGGTGCACGCGGCGGCCGCGGTCGTGCCGGCGCGCGCGTACGTGGCCGACGCACGCTGCGACCTGGTCGCAAACCCTCTGTTCGCGGGCGTGCCCTACCCCGGCAAGCTGGAGTCGTACCTGCATGCGCAGGCGGGGCCGCCCCGCCCGCGCACTTCAGCCCGGGTGCCTTCTCTGAGCCGGGCGCCGCGGCTTTGGAAGAGGGCGCGCCCAGGGAGCCTGCGAACGGAGGAGGGCGGCAGGCAGGGGTGCTCAGGGGCCGGGTGCTCTGCCGGTGGCAGGCCAGGGCGCGGCAGTTGGCGCGCGCGCCGCCCCATCTCCGCCGAGCAGCAGGCCAGCACGTGGGTGGAGTACAGTAGGGATGGTCAAGTCTATTGAAGCGCAGCAGGCCAGCACCGCCGCCTCTGCATACCTTGCAACGAAGTGCATGTTGGTGGGCGTGACCCTCGGCGGCGCTGCAGCGCGCCACCCATGGCTACCAGCAGGCGGCGCGCCGACGGGCGGCGGCCCCGGCGGCGGCGCAGGGCGGCCCGGACGGCGCGAGCCTGGCGGCGGACGTGCGGCACATGTGGGCGCTGCAGCACGACGCGGGCGCGGGGCAGTCCGTGCTGCGCAGCCTGCTGTACCCCGGCTACGCCTTCTTCTACCGCGCGCAGGGTTGGGCGGCGACCCAAGCCGCGCCGCGGCCCGCCTGGGGCGGCCTGTACATGGGCACCGGCGCCATCAACGGCGACCTCATCTTCATGATCTGAGGCCGGGCGGGAAGCCTGCCGCCCCATGGAACCCTGTAGCCTGTGCAGTCACTGCATTGCACTGCAGTGGGCTTGGTGGGAGGGAGGGCTCAGGTCGCGCTGTGGCACAGCTGGGGTCCGACATATGGCGGCCTGGGCATGGGCGCATCTGCCGGCTTCATAATCGCTTTTGCATGATACGTGCGGATAACCCTCGCATGGGAGTGAGTGAGCTGCACATAGTCAGGTGCTGCGACTGGCCAACAATGGACACGGCACCTGGCAGGCGACGGACGCCATGCGCCACACAGACTTGCAGCGCGAGGAGAGGATGAGCACAGCTCCTTCCGCGCCTTATGGTGACCAAGCAGCAGGTGCTATGCACCAGAACTTTAGAGCTACGATGCATTGTGGTTACAGGAGGCTGCTCAACAACTGGCTTTACGCGGAGTTCAGCAGCGGGCACTACAACAAGCACACAAACACTTCTTGCACACAGCCTGCCACTAAAACGAAGAAAAAGATAGGGCAATACACATGCGGCCAGCCAAAGTCCACTGCCAGCGCAAACAATATCCTAGTCACGCACAAACAGAGGTTCCGGGCCCGCCACACAGAGCACCGCGCTTTCGCCGCCAGGGCAGCACCACTGGGTCGCTAGGTGGATGCTGGTATGCAGCTGGGTGCGCTCGCGGCGGCCAGAAGCCATCTGTGGGTGTGGCCAGAGCTGCCGCAGCGAGGCGTGCTGAAGTGCGCTCTCTGGGGCGCCGTCCGGGCTAGCTAGGAGTGCGCAAGGGGAAGAGCTTGTCACGCACCAAGTGCTCACCCGCACACCCACCTACTTGCGCACTGTCTGAGCAGTGTGGCTTGCGCAGCGCGACTGTCACCGCGCGCGCCAGCCGCGCCCGCCATGCAGGTGTCACGCAGGTGTCGAGCATCAGAAACCCGAGCATGACTCAGGCGCCGCCGCCCATGAGCAACTTCCGCCCACAGAAGCCGCAGTCGCTGCACATGTACTCGCAGCCGCACAGGCTGCACTGCCCGCCCGCGCCCGGGCACGTGCCGTCTGAGCATGCGCTGCTACCGCAGTACCTGCGCGCAATCGACAAGCCCTGAGCCATGCGGGTGCGCGCGGATCACCAGCAGCTCGGACCGGTTCACCAGCATGCGCATGCCCCAGCCCCCAATCCTTGCTCGCTTAGCCACGCAATAAAAGAGCTCAAGCATATATAAATTAAATTCCGCACGCGTCAATGATGCCCATGACCACCCAACGAGGCAGGGCTAACATCATGAGGCATGGTGGCCTCACAAGCCAGCCAGCAGGCCCAGGCAGGTGCGCAAGGGGGCGCGCACTGGCATAGGTAGCAGTTGGAGAGGGAGCGTGCAGGGCAGGCTCCGTTGACGGATGTCACGCCTGGCATCGCACCATGTCGCATCATCATCATTCAGCTTCTCACATTTTGGCCAGGGCGCAGCAATAATGGCGCGCAGCAGCTGCCTCTTTGCACACCCAACGCACAGCAAGGCTCCCTAGACCCTGGCCTGCGCGCTCGCCGCCGTGCCCAGACCACGGCGGCATCCCGACAGCTGTCACCACTCTAGTCTCTCGTGTGGCCGTAGGTCAGCAGGCACAGCCACGCCAGCAACGTACAGACGAGCGACCCGGCAAGCCAGCAGTCGGTCTCGCGGCTGGGAGTGAGCACCTGAAAATGCAACTAGGGCGACCAGCAGCAACACGGCCGCCTGCTTGCCCTCCATAGCAGCAGTTGGTAAGTAGCACACACACACACAGAGGGCGCGGAAGCGGAGGCGGACAATTGGAAGTGGGCGGCAGACTGCCGCCGGCAGTCCGAGCGTCCAGGCGGCCCTCGAGTCTGGAAGGTTATGCTCAGGGTAGTAGATAGCTTGTTCTGATCTATCATCTATCCTGAACTTCATTCTCAACAGGCATGTCGCTGCATGCATGTCGCTGCATGTATGGAGTGCAATGACAGGCAAATGCTCTCATACTCTGCCTTTATTTCCGAGGACACTTTCTGCGGCCAGTGTGGATGATTGCTGCGGCTCTGCCATGTGTGTCGTAACATGCATGTGTGTGCTTACATACTTGCAGCCCCAGCAAGGCTGAAAGGCCCCATCCGATGCAATCCACACTGTGGCATATGGGTATGTATTCAATGTCTCACCAGTAGCACGTAAGCACACTTTGCTGTAAACAAGCAATCGAAAGCAAACACTTTCCATTATGACCATCTGGCGGCAAGTCTGCGAGCCCCTCTGCACACTCGCCCTGCCGCCTGTCAGCAATGCCATGCCTGCCTTTAAAAGTGTACAAAAGTAAAGAGTGCCGCAATAGTGCACTGCAGGCCCATGGCTGGCGTCAAGGACTGCCACTTGGTCGCGCCCCGAGGCGGAGCACGCCAAAGCTCGAAACTCTGATCTTGAATACTCTCCGCACACGCGCACGATCGAGGGCATTCCCAAAGGGGGTTAGGCGTGCTCTAGACATGGACTGGTCCGCCACCGTCACCTATGTACGCTTCACACACAACTGCCCGAAGTAAGAAGACTCAAAACACCAGCTTGCCAGCATGCATGCTGTTCCAGTAGCCCCATCTCCTGAGCCTTTACAGCAGGCTTAGGCAGGTGCAACTGAGACCGCTGGTCACCCCTGGGGCCTGCTGTGTAATGTCACACTTGCGGGTGGGTGACACAAGCAAAAGAATGGTGAAAATATGCTCGCCACGTCCATGTAGGAACATGGACGTGGCGAGTGCAAAAAAATGGTTGATGCATACACACGGCCAGCTGCAATTGCTGCTGGCGCATGTGTACACAGTAGCAACACACACCCGCACACGTAACCCAAGGACATAAGACCCGTCAGGAACAGAGCGTCACAGAACTGCGACCAAAAGGTGGAAGGGAATGGGAGGGGTTGGGGGAGCTCGGGGCAAAGGCAGTCATGGTTGATACGTCAAGTTATGCACGCCAGGGGGCAGCGCGCCAATAGCGCAAGCAGCGCACGCTGCGAAGGTCTGCCCGTACTGAGCACATCAAGTACGCATCTCTGCAACGCTTGGTGCTGGTGCAGTGCTTGCCTGGGCGTGCAGCACGGCGCCCTCGCAATCGGCGAGCACTGCGGCTGCCTGGGGCACGCCGCCTATTCGATGCCGCCCTTGAGCAGTTTGCGCCCGGAGCAGCGGTCACAATAGCCGCACCTGGCGCAGGCGGGCACGCCGGCTGTCAGCTTGCACAGCCACAAGCAAGTCCCCAGCTGCATCCATGTACTCCCTGTAGCAGGCACGGGGCCATAGCATATAGTCGCAATTTTATCGTATGCACTGAAACGCTTGACCGCCCTCCTGCACTGCAAACCTGCTCTGACACACCTGCAGCCCTGAATGTGCTGCCGTGGCTTGCAGCATGACAGTTCAGACACTGTTTCGTCTGCTCTGCTGCCCAACAAGGCACAACCAAATTGCAAGACCTAATGCTCAAGCATAGACTATGCTCAGAGGCTGCAGAGCGCCACAGGGCTTGGGACGGGCGCCTGGCAGGGTGCGCACAACTGCTCGCAGCCGCAAAGGTAGCACACACTGCCAGCGCCGGGGCAGCTACCGTCATAGCACTTGCCGGTCTGGCCGCAGTACCTACGACCCAAGACGTTGTCAGCACAGAAACAATGGTCTGGCCGCAGTACCAACGACCCAAGACACTGCCAGCACAGATAAAGTGCTCAAGTGTCTCACGTGTGCGCAGGTGCAGCGCAGGAGCATGACACCACACTGGCTGTGACGCTCAATTAAAGGCACGCTGGTGTTGATGCACATCAGCAGGTGGCAGACAGGTTTGCTACAGGGGAAGCGCACTGGCAAAGATAGCAGTTCTCCCGCGAGACTCTGGGGCAGTCCGCGTTTACCGTTCCTGCCGCCGCGGCAAGATGCTCTTGCCGTTAGGCTCCCAATATCATTCACAGGCCCACCTCATTGCAGAGCCTCCTCAGTGAGCCATGAACAGCTCATACAAACCAGTCAAGCACACCGTCACGGCGGTTGGTAGCTGCTAGCAGTGCGTAAGACGCAGCTTGGCCAAAAACATGGGCCAGAATAGCATGGCAAGCAAGCCACAGGCAGTCACTGCGGCCAAGGTGCTTAACAAGAGGATGGCGTTGACACCTGCGAACGCCAGGAGGGCGAAGAGCAGCAGCACCACCGCATGCTTGCCGTCCGCCGTGGCCGCTTTCGTGAGTGCGACTTGCGTGAGTGTCACAGACTAAGAAATCGACAGGAGGTGCACAGGATTCACAAGTGCCGTACACTCTCTGTGCCCTAGTGGAGCAGCTCGTGTCGCAGCCCGGCCCTCACTTCCTTGGACCCATGAGCAACCCTACCAGCGCAGGTGACTGAACTACAGCAAACTTTTTGCTGAACTTGCGCTGAGCAAAGCATCGTACTTGGGTGCCTCAAACGACTGAGCTACCCTGTGCATTCGTGGTTAGCAAGAAAGGTAGGCATTGGTTGAGTGCGTGCCGCAAGGCTGTCAGTCCACAGAGCCCCACTTTGGCGGCGAAAGAGGCCGCGCGCTGCCGTTGTGTGGGGAACGCTAGCGATGCACGCCTGTCGCTTTGACTGCTGGGCCTGCAACGCTACTGCTGTATGGTGCACGCTGCGGTCGTCCTTCAGAAGCAGTGCGCATGCATGCCAGTCGTGGCCAAACTTGCTCTTCTCCAGTGCAGCTGGCATTGCAACCCATGCGGAGGCCCTGGCCTTGCCAGCCGTCCAGGTCGTAAAAACGCGCTGTGGTCTGGCAGTAGGTGGTCACATTCACGAGTGTTGAGCGCCATACACACTTTGCAAACAAATGTGTTTGCAAAGAGCACGCTAGCTCGTGGCGCAACGCTGTTATGCATGCATGCAAGCGCCTGCCTGTCGAGCTTCATGCACCAATCTGTGAGCGACCATGTGCAAACCTTCCGACAGCACTGCCGCAGGAAGGCACGTCCTCACGCCATAAGCAGAGGGGCAGGTCTGGAGCGCGGCTCTGTATATTGTAGTGGGTCTTCTATTCAGCTGACACCTTGTTGCTGCAGAGCGCACTGCACAGCTTGTATGAGTCTACATAAACACTGCAACACATGAGCCTGCAACCCACGCCGGGCAGCAACACCACCTTGGTAGCATGCACGGCACGTGCTGACATCCACTGCTAGACTGTCAGGTGGCTCGAGCGCTGGCCGCTGCAGATGTTGACCAGCATGCGCTCGACATCGAGGCTGCAGACGCCCTTGCGCGAGGGCCCAGTGTTACACACACGGACCCCGTGTGCAAGCAAAATCACTGACGCACGGTCAGACAACATGTAACCAACTCCCTCTGATGCTCCACGGCCTACCAGCCACAGTGTACACAACACTTTCGGGGACAGGCTATGCCGCAGCGTGCCGAGACAGCTCACTCAGCACGCAGCCAGCGCGCCAGGCCCTGCGCTCGGCTCAGACGTCGCCCGCGCTGTGCTTCCAGGCCAGCAGCTTCTCAAACTCCTCGTCGGTCAAGTTGTGCTTGGGCAGGATCGCCTGCGCGCCCGGGGACCCCATGTGAGCGTGACCCAGGCCTGTGCGGCATAGGCCAGGGGACCCCTTGACAGTGTGCACCAGGCCCGGGCGGCACAGGCCAGGGGATCCGTCGACAGTGTGCACCAGGGCCGTGCGGCATACGCCAGGGGACCCCTCGGGAATGTGACCCAGGCCCGGGCGGCATACACCAGTGCAGCGCAGGTGGGTGATCGCAGTGCCACAGGTGACAACTGGCAGCCTGCCCGGGGGCAGGCAGCGCTGTCGTCACAGGCGCGCGCCTTGAGCTTTGTCATCTCCTCGTCCTTGTGCCCGTCCGCGCCGGACTTGTCCACCTGCGTTGGCAGCACCACCTCGGTGCGCTTCAGTGTTTCACCCTTGCAGACGGTGGAAGCCGCTCACGTGCACGCAGCGCAAGAACCGGGCGACAGCGAGCGCAGTGCCGCACCGCGTCTGCCTGCGCCTTGACCTTGGACAGCAGCTTGCGCAGCAGGCGCTCATCCTCCTTGCGGAAGTGCACCAGCTGCGCACACGCACGCGTCACAGGTCAGCAGGCTGGTGCACCCAGGAGCAACCTAGCAGCGATGAGCTTTGTGCAAACGTCAGGACAGGGGATAAGGGATCACACCTCCTCGCCGCGCTCCCTCTCATCGTACAACACCATGTGGCGGATGCCGGTCACAGAGGGCGCCGGCTGGCACAGCCGCGCGACAGCCGAGCTGCCCAGGCGCGCCGCACGCACCAACACCCCCTGACCTTGCATGGTTGGGAGGCAGATTGCGCGTCCTTCATCCGAGCCCGAGCCCGACGTGCAAACCCTGGCTTGTGACTGTTTGTGTGCATGCCCTAGTAAGTGGCTTTGGAGCTGCCATTCCATGCGGCAGAAGGGAAAGGGCATGTCCCCAGCAGCAGGCCCAGAGTCTGCAGCACATGCGCCTTGCAGCCAGCCTGCCTTTCTGGCGCGCAGTTCGAAAGCAGGGTGAAATACCTGTTAACCGAGCGCCGCGCAGGCGCACCCAGGCGAGCAAACGCTGCAGCGCACACTGTCAGCAGGGCCGTGGTCCTGCTGTGCTGCGGTCAAGGCCCGCCGCCTGCGAGCGGCCTGGGGGCCCACAGCTCGGAGCTGGCGCGACGCGCACGCACTCCTCGCGCCGCAGTGTGCCGGTAGCAGCCAGCCAGACAGCAGTGGCGCATGCATTGGCAATCCGATGCCGGGCCGTGTTCGGCGGCGCGGCTCTTGGCATCTGCCAGGACTGCGGTGGCCATGCACAGGCGGCAGCCAGGCCTTCCCCGACTCGCCGGCAACATGCGTTACGACACGCGCCAGCGCAGCACCTGCCAGGGACCGCGGCGCGGCCGCCGCTTGGGGCGTTGCTGCGCCCCGCGCTTCATGGCGGTCAGGGCGCGAGCGGCGGCAGCGTCCACACATGCTGCTTCTCGGCGACCACGGGCGGGCCGGGCTCGGCCGCGTCGCGCAGCCCTTTGGAGGCGGCCGCGCGCCCCGCGCCGGAGCCGGGCGCGCCGCTCAGCGCGGCCCCCGCCGCGCCGCCCGCCGCGCCGGCGGCCGCCCCGGCGGCGCTGCCGGCGCTCTGAGCGAGGTCCGGGCTTGCTGTGCCGCCCGCGCGCGACCCCGCGCCGCCGTTGGTGTTGGCCGCGGCGCCGGAGACGGGCACGGCGTCAAGCGCGTTGGGGCAGATGTCGGCGCAGAACGTCGCGGCGAGCGGCACGCAGCGCTGCGTGCAGCCGCTGCGGTCGGCCAGGCACGGCGAGGCCGTGGCGCACATGTAGCCCTGCGGCGCGCGGCGGGGCGTGCTCGCTCTTGCAGGCAGGGTCGGTTGGGATCCGTGTGGCCCGAACAAAAGCTCTCCGCCGGGCAATCCCAGCCCAGCCCAGCCCAGCCCGAGCACAGCTGGCTGCATTAGCAGCATGCACCTCTGCACGGGTACTGCTAGGCGCCGCAGACGTGGACAGTTTTACTTATTGGCGGGCGGCAGGTGCATGGTCGCTGCAAGGGGCCGCAGGGTCATGGGGAGCGTGTGCGGCGCCTGGGGTTGCAGCCTGGCACGCCTGTCATGCAAGCTGGCCCCACGGCACCCCCTGGCTGCTGGTAAAGGAGTGGGTGGCGGTTGACAGGCATCAGGCTGATTTCGTCTTGCAGAGGCTTGAGCCTGCAGCCCGGAGCTTGCAGAGGCCGAGCCTGCAGCCCGGTGCCCTCCACGGGTGCTGAGGAGCAGGGGCGCACCAGGGTGCAGTCGCGGTCGCTCTGGCAGACGTTGGTGAGGCAGGTGAAGTCCATGGTGAGGTAGCCCATGGAGTCATACACGTTGTTGCCGCAGCGCGGCGTGAGGCTGAGGTCGGAGCCCTCGGGGTTGAAGCCGCCGCACGTCGCGCGGCCCGCGGGCCACTCGCCGCCGCCGCACGTGTTGTTCGCTGTGCAGGTGCCTGCGCGCGCTGGCGCGGGTCGCCTGGCGCAGCTTCCGCGGACCCTGCCCGGGGCTGGCCAGTAACGAGCAGGAAACAGTGCCATGACAGCAGGGAGCAAGACAGCAGCATGACCGCGCATGCTGCGTGCCCATGTCATGAAACACATGTGCACCCATGTGCCATGCTCCTGCTCAATTGAGGACCTGGCTTGCGTAGTGACGCACGTCAGAGCTGCCAGTGCGCCCTTGCACAGCAACCCCTCAGCTTGCCAGGGCTTGCAGCCCGGCAGCCCGCGGCGGCGGCGCGGCGCGCACCGCCAGCGGGCAGGCAGATGTCGCCCAGGTCGCCGCCCACGAAGCCCGGCGGGCAGCGGCGGCCGATCTTGTACACGCAGCCCTGCCGGCGCGGCGGGGCCGGTCGCCGGAGCTGCTCCAAGCAGTCCTTCGCAGCCGGCGGCAGACGGGCTGCCGACCACATGGAGGACACGAGCACAGGCGCATTGAGGGGCGTTCAGGGATGCACATGACCCGAGCCCAAGCAACGAGGTGCGTGCGTGTCACCGCCCTGCTCAGAGGCAAGGGCGGGGGCGCTCTTTTTATAAAGCACGTGCAGCGTTTCTCAGCAAGGGAGGCCGGTTTCTCATGTCCGCTCCGCAGGGGGGCGCCATCCGCGCAGCCCGCGTCATTGAAGACGGGGCGGGGGGCCTGGCGCGCGCGCGTTTAGGGTGACGGGGGGCTGTTCCGTCATGGGAGACGGGGCCGGGCCAGGCGCGCCTGGAACGGCGGCTTGAGGAAGGCGGACGGGCTGTGCGTGGGCAGGCGCTTGCCGATCTCGGGCGGCAGCACGCACGTGGACCCGCCCTTGTCGCTCCACAGGCCCTTGCAGCCGCAGTGGCCGTCGTCCTCGCACGTGCTCGTCGCCACCGCCACGTACACCTGCCGCGCCCGCAGGCGCTGTCGGCCGACGGTCGCCATGGCGGGCGCTGGGGGCTGCGTCGGCATCATGCTGTCATGTATTCGATCCTGACCCTGGCTGTCAGCCCAGTGCGCTTGGACAACGGCCAGTACTGAGGGGAGTGCACCGCAGCCTGTGCCGCCACATTTGACCAATCAATCAGCCCGCGCAGCCGGTCGGCCCGGGCCTGTGAGCGCAGGGCCCTGGCGTGCTCCACACGGCGGCCGCCCGCCGAGCATGGCCTGTCCCAGCACAAAGAGCACCGACTGCATGCGGCCCTGCGCGGGCGCCGAGGGCGGCCTTGGGCTGGCTGTCAGCGCGACCTGGTGCAGGCGCCAAGCGCGGCCTAGGGGCGGCCGCGCGCGCGCCTGGTCGTTGTAGGACAGCGGCGCGAGGTCCTTGGCGTATGAGACGCAGGTCGCCATCGGCGCAACCAGCTGGTCCCAGCCGCCGCCGTACGTCATCTCTGAGTTCACGTTGCCCTGGCGCGCGCGGCCAGCCGCCGTCGGCGGGCCGGCCATGAATTGCGTGCTGCGGGCTGTGCGGCGTCGGCCTGGCGCTGCTGGGGCCCGCAGGCGTGCCGCTCGTGCAGGGCCGCCCTGCCATGCGCAGTATATGAAGAGTGGGCGGCGTGGGTGGGATGGGCGCTGACAGCCCAAGCGGAGCGCGGGCAAGTGCCGCATATCTGTAAGTTATCACCGCATGCAGCATGGCCAGGGCTACAACGTGTGCAATGCGCGCAGACGGAAGCAAGAGGGGTTCCCTGGGTAGAGCCTGCCGCGGCGCGCCTCGGAGTCCAGCTGCGGCGGCGGCCCGGTCGGCGGCGCGGTGCCCACGTAGAGGCCAAGCGGGCGCGAGAGCGCGGCCAGGCTCAGGTCCAGCGTGGCGTGCAGCACCGAGCCGGCCAGCCAGTACGTCAGGTTGCCCACCGACTTGGTCGACAGGCCCGTCAGCTCGTCCAGCTGGCCGATCTCAACCTGCCGGCGCGCCGCGGACGGCCCGCTGCGTTCGGGGCCAGCGCTGGTGGACCGGTGCACAGTCACACATCTGGTACATCAGTGCAGTTCTCGTTCACGTCTCATCATCACACTTCTAATCCAGCTGCCGCGTCTCACCTGAAGACCCACCTGCCGTGAGCTGGCCGAGGCAGAAATGCTGCAGCGCTGTCCGCAGAGCACTGGCAGCACATCCGGGGTGCGTTCCTGGGGCAACTACGGGGGCGCGCAGTCGCCGCAAGCCGCAGCGCATGACAGCGCACCCGTGCATCCCTACAACCTTTTACACGGAACCCTAGGGTAAAGGCAGAGGAGCGCGCACCCGCCGGAAGCCGTAGCAGGCGGGGCGGTCGGGCGGCGGCGCGCACACCGGGCAGCCGTGCGCGCACAGGAAGCGCTGCGCGCAGCCGGCCGGGCTCTGCGCCGTGCACTGCAGCGGGCACGCGGCGGCCGCCTGCGCATTGCGCCCATGCCGCGGGCGCCGCCTGGTCAGCCGCGCACTGCGGCCAGCCGCGCCTCGCACCCATCACCGCACGCACGGGCGTCCCATGCAAGCCCGCTTCCCTCTCGGCAGCGGCGGGCGCGGGACGCGCAGTGAGCTGGTTGAAGCGGTGCATGGCAGCGCCATGATGTGGCTGATGCTTAAGACAAATGTCTGGTACCCTGCTGTGACATCAGGAGGAGGCGCCCTGTGGCGGGCGCGCCTTTGCGCAGCCGTTGGCAGTGGCGTTCGGCGAGCGCGGGTTGCACGACTGGCCAGGCGCCGGCGCGGGCGGCTGCGGGCTGGCCGCGGCGTCCGCCTGCAGGGCCGCGGGGGCGGGCCGCGACGCCAGCAAGCTCGCGTATGGCCGCGCCTGCCCCTGCGCGTCCGGCCCCCTGGAAGCTCTGGCACGTGGGTGGGGGGTCCTTTTGCGGCGCGGGCTTGCCTGCGCCGTGAGGCATGTGCCGTCGCTGCGGTCACCGGCAGCACCGCAGGCAGCGCGCGCGCTCTCCGCCGTGCGCGGGACGTGCGGGTGCATGGCCAGACATGGCAAGCCCCTGGCGCATGCATGCGCGCCGCTGGCGCTGCGCGCCAGGCGCTGCGGTCGGGAGCATGCTGTCGCCATGCTTGATCAACGGGGGACAGGCTAGACGCCGGAGACCACATACGGGTGGCTGCGCGCCTGAGCAGGAGCGCCGGCCTGCGACTGCGGCGCGCCCGCTGGGCCGCCAGCGACTGCCCCCGTTCCCGCCAGAGGCCCCGCCGCTGGCGCCGCGCCCGCCTCGGGGCCCGCGGCGGGCGCCGCGGCCGCCGCCGCCGCGGCCGGTGGGCCGGCTACTGTGCCCGGCTGCTGCTGCGGCGGCGCAGGAGAGGCGCCGGGGCTCGCCAGCTGCTCCGGCGCTGTTGCGCTGGAAGCGCCAGACCCTAAGATAGGGTCAGGGCTGGGCCCAGAGATAGGGCCAGGCGCCGGCGGCGCGGCCGCGGCCGGCACGCCGCGCAACAGCGCCAGCAGCGCTACCGGCAGCGGCGGCGGGTTGGGCGGCGGCCGCGGCGGGCCGTCCGGCGGGGGCTCCCGCTGCGGCTGCGGCCCCGCGCCGGCCGCCGTGGGGTACTGGCCGCTGCCGGTCAGCGCCTGGCCCTGTGCCAGCGCAGCCAGGCTCGTCGTCTCGGCGCGTGCGCGGCACGCCAGGCAGGCGAGCGCGAGCGCCAGGAGCCCGGCGCGCGCCGCGGGTTGCAAGCGCCGCATCGCGGAGCAGCCGGTGGGCTCAGCCGCAGGCGCAGGCGCCGTCAATCAGCTGCGGCTCGGCGCCGCGGTGGCGCGCTGGCGGGCGCCACCGCAGCACACTGCGCTCTTTGTCGCTGACGTGCTCGCCGGCAGGGAGCCCACCGCACGGCTGCGCACCTGAGGTTGCACAGGGCGGCGTTCAGCAGCCTGCGCGCCTCATAAAGCAACCTGCACGTGCTGCACAGTTCGCCGCCAGCAGGCGCTGCGCAGACATCCAGTCATTCACTCTTGATCATACACCTGAAAGGCTGGGTGCACGCTCGGGGACATGCTTACCTTGCTGCAAGCCAGGCCGAGCTGACACAGGTAGCGTTGCCAGGCTGGTAGGGTGCCTGCTTGGCACACCGCCCTTTGTCTAGGCGCGGAAGCAGACTCAATACTCAAGCTCTCATCTAGGCAGCCTGCAGAGAGGTCTCAGAAAGCAGCGGTGATCAGAGGAGCTGCAGGAAGCGAGGACGTCGCTCGATCCGATCTGCGAGTTTGCATTCAAGGAGCAGCTGCAGGGCAGCAAACCCGCCTCCAAAGCCTGTCTTGGCTCGTAATGGCTAGCCGCTGCGCAAGAGGCCGAAAAGGTGGTCAGGCAAGCGGAGCGGGTTGTGAGCGCAAAGACCGACACCATGGCCTTTAACATGACAGCAATGAGGGCGGCGGTGGGCGGCTGTGCCGCGCGGCCAGCCGCGCCCGCGGCGCCTGTTGCCGTGCTGCCCTGCTTCTCCGGCCTGGGCGTCGCCAACAGGCTATGCCTGCATGCGCCAGGTGGGAAGCCCTGCGCAGCCTGTCCGCTTGCGCCTGAGCTTGCTCGTGTGCTTGCAAGTCTTCGCAGCCTCAGGCTTGGCGGCCCCTGTGTGCGTCCACTGCAAACTGTGGCTAGTTGAGACGCTGCACGGAGCGCTTGCTCTAGGCTGACACGGGCCGCCTCGCACACTGAACTTGGCACTATCAAGGTCGCCTGCCAGCTACTGACGCTGCGTGTGCGGCTGGCAGCTGGCGCGGCGAGCAACATTCTCAGCTTCCCGCAGAACGGGGCAAAGGTGTTTGCCATGCGCCACCGCATGCGCGTCGCAAAGCTGAACCGGCCAGCCGACCAGCGCAAGGCGCTCGTGCGCGGCCTGGTCACGCAGGTGCTGCGGCACGGCCGCATAACCACCACAAAGGTGGGCCCTCACGCCCCCTTTCTGCTTGCGCGCGGCCTGGTCACGCCGGTGCTTTGCAGTGCCCCCATTTCGTCACAGCAGAGCGCTCTCGCCCCCCTTCCACGGTAAACCCACTCGGCAGGCGCAGCCGCTCTGCCCCCACAGTGGAGGGTGCCGACGCTCCTGCAGCGGTCTGCATTGTGGCAGGTTGTTGTTGCGACCTGGCTATGCTCCCTGTCCCAGAGGCGCCTGGCTGTGGTGGTGGGGGCGTGGCACGCGCACCTCTAACAGGGGAGCCACTGCTCAGCCTCTCTCTGCGCTGGCGAAAGTCGGCCGGCTCCAGTGCGTGTCTGCGCGCGGCCCGGCGTAGCTTGCATGGGGTCTGCTTGCTGCGGAGAGCGCCTTTCGGCGGCTGTCCCGTGCACCCGCTAGCGTTCGGGCTGAGTGCGCGTGCCGCGCGGGCAGACGCGCGCCAAGGCCATCCGCAAGTACGTGGACAAGATGATCCAGCTGGCCAAGGTCGGCACGCTGCATGCGCGGCGGCAGGCGCGCAGCCCTGCCCTGCCCTGCGCCTCTGTTTTGGACACACCTGCTGTGCACCTGCTTTGGCGCACATGCGGACAGCGGCGGTGACAGTGCTGCTGCTCTACAGCAGTGCTGCTGCACCTCACCCATGCGCGTGTGTCAGGCTATCTGCATGATGATCTGTTAAAACATGTATGTGTCCTGAGCTATTCTTATGAGTCTCATGTGTCCTGAGCTGTCCTTATGAGCCTCATATAACTGCACCAGACATGAGGCGGTATGCACCAGCAAAGGATATATCAGGCGGTGGCGCTCCCTCCGAACGCTGCACAGCCTGGACGCGCAGGCGCTGGCGTTCATCTACGACAAGGACATCGTGAAGACGCTGTTCGACGAGGCGCCCGGCCGGTACGGCGACCGCGACGGCGGCTACTGCCGCGTGATCACCGAGGCGCGCGCGCGGCGCGGCGACGCAGCTGAGATGGCTGCCATCGAGCTTGTATGACATGGCACCCAGCGTGTAAGAATTGAACGCATGGCCTGCGCATCTGCGTTTCCCTGTACCTCACGCACTCCTCACACAGAGTTCTGCTTCAACAAACTTAGTTATTCAGGGTCGTCTGCTATCTGTGCTGACGTTTGCATTTCTCCATCATAACAGAGAGTTGAGTATGCACACATGAGGACGGCTGGCAGCAGGCGCATGCGTTGCCAAGCACGCCAGGCATGGCCCAGAGCGTCCGTTGCACCTAGTGCTGCCTCACAGCTACAGCCCTACCTAGCACTCACTCGCTCACTGCCACTGGAAGAGCCCCACGATCGCGGTGACGTTGTCCTTGGTGCCCTTCTTGAGCGCGGCGGTGACCAGCTGCTGCGCCGCCGCGCTGGCTGTGTCGGCGCCCGGGCCTGCTCCGCCGCGGCTCTGCAGCGACCCCACACCCATAATCACTATGTACTGCTCACTTGTTGCAAACACGCCCCTTGCTGCTGCCACCGCGGCCCTGTGACCCCAGCAAAGGCACTGCCCTCCTGCCCTAATGCATCAGGCACCAGCCGTGCACCCTCTCACTCACCTGGTCAATGCCCAAGCCCGCGGGCCCCGCAGCGCCTGATCTGCCGCCCCGCTCAACTGCCTGACCCTCTCCAGGCAGACATCCGACCCACAGCTGCGCTGGCCGTGGCGCGCACTGCTTCGCCAGGCAGACCACGCACTAGAAGCGGGCATGTGCTCACGCATCAAGATCCGACCCTGCAGCACCCTGCATGCGCTGCCGCCGGGCCCCGCCGCACCTGTAAACCAGCAGCACAACGCATGCGCTGCCAGGGCCCGTCGCACCTGCAACCCAGCAGTGCCACGCATGCGCTGCTGCCTGGTTTCAGGAGGCGGCCGCACCTGCACGACCTCCTGGACGATGTCGGCGGCCTCCTGGTCGCTGACGACGTCCCAGAGGCCGTCGCTGGCGACGACCAGCGCCGCGTCGTCCGCCTGCAGCTCCACGCGCGCCACGTCCGGCACCTGCGCCCGGCGCGGCAGTTCGAGGCTGCCGATCTAGCAAGCACAGGCACAGAGCACCATGTACCAACTCAGGCAGGCAGCTTTATACATGCACACCACACCCAATAAATAAAAAAACAATCCGGTGCGTGGCAGTTGGGATAGGACTGGCAGGCGGTGTGGATTATAGTGCTCTCACTGGCGGGCACGGCTGCAGGAGCACGTGGATGTTTGAACTCGCTCCAATTCTCTGCCGGGTCAGAAAAGGGATGCGCGGGCGGGCCTCCGCACCGCTTCTACGACGGGCGTGTCGCCCTCCTTGAAGCTGGGGTCGCCTGCGCGCTCGTGCCGCCCCCTGCTCAGGCACGCGCGCCTGATGCTTGCGCTTGCCTTGAAGGCAGCAGCAATGCGATCACCGCAGCTACAGGGCTTCCCAGCGATGCAGGCGCAGAGCACGTCAAGCAGAGCATGCTGGGCAGCAGGGTGGGGGGGTCAGGGCGCCTGCGGACCCAGCGCGCGCGTCATGGCCAGCATGGATGTCCCTACGACGACGTAGTTCTTCCTGTTCCCCGCCCCGCACCCCCCGCTCAGCTCGGACCCTCCTGCTCAGCATGAAGCTTGCGCACCTGGTGCCCGATACGCACCAGTGATTCAATTAGTGGCGGTATACCGCAAATGTGGCGGTATTCGGTTAAGTCGGCTCAAAAGTGACCATTTTTTGGGCGGTATAGGTGCAAACAGAGGGGGCACGACCGCCATTTCTGGGGGGGCTTCAGCACCGCCACATTTGGCGGTGGTGAATAGAGCCTAATCGAAACACTGATGTGCACGCTTTGGGATAGTAAAGCAACGGGGACGGGCTGCGCGGTGCCGCTCCGGGAGCTCGGTGACCATGCAATGACAGGTCTGCAGCCTGCAGGGCTGCCGGCCGGTCCACCTCAATAACAACGCAAGGACGGCCACTTGGTGAGGATGTTGGTCAGATATCGGCGCCTGCAGGGCAAGTCATGTTCCAGACTGCATACTGTGGCCCCTGCAGGCTCTGAGGGCCTCCCGCTTCTGCACGGATCCGCACTGTCACTGACGCGTGTGCTCTTCCACAGTATTTGTAACTTTCTTTGCGCATGGGCCTGAGGTTGGTCGGCAGGGCGCACTGCTGGTCCAGCTCGCCGCCGGCGCCGCGGATGCGCTCGCTCTCGCCCGCCACGCTGGGCTTGTGGTCGCGCGTCAGCCGCAGCGCCCGCCCGCCCCTGCCGCACACCAAATCTGCAGGCCTCGCAATCCCCTCACTGTTTGTTCCTCTGGGCAGGGGAGCTGCGAATATTGCAGGCAATGGACAGCTTTGCACACCGTGGAGCACTCTCGGGCTCGTCAGCGCCGGCGTCCGCCACGCAGTGCGCATGACGGATGGCACGAGCATGTCTGCCGTTGCACAGCGCGCGCACACAGAGACACGTGGGACCGGCGCGCAGCCGAACGCGCGCTGCCAGGCTGCCGCAGCGCAGGGCTGCTAGCGTATGGTTAGCGTTAGGGTTATGGTTAGGGTTGAGCCGCCGCGGCCGCGCGCCTGGCGAGCACGGAGCGCGAGTCGCCGACGTGCGCCACGTACAGCGTGCGCTGCGCGGTGAAGCACAGCGCGACCGTGGCGGTGCTGCCGTAGTCCTTGCCATCGGCGCGCGCGGCGCGCAGCACCTGGCTGTCCACGGCGCGGAACGCGCGCGCGAGCGCCGGCCCGACGCCGCTCGCGTCGCCTGCGGCCGGCCCCGCTGTGAGGCCGGCTCCCCGCACGGCGCCGCGTGTGTGCGCGCGCGCCCGCCCGCGCTCTCTGGGCTGCCTGCCGTGCGGTTCAGCGCAGTGTGGCTTTGAACGGCAGCGCGCAGCACCTGCCGTCCGCGTTTGCCAGGCGAGGGCCCATCTTTTGCCGCTCGTGCTGACGGCGCACAGTTTTGTGTCAAACACGGGTCCCAGAAAGTTGCAGTTCCGCGACTGCGAGACATGCAGGGAGCTGCGGGTCCAAATAGGGAGTTGCCTTGCAGGCCGCTTCAGACACTGGGCATGTCGACTGCGTGGAAGTGTCGACTGTGGAGGAACAGCACTGCACAAAACACAGCATGGCTGCCTTTCGCTGCGGGGGACCGGCAGGAGAACAAGCAACTCTGGCAGGGCTCTGCGGCCGGTGCAGCCACGGCGCACCGCCGCTGGCGGCCGCGCCCAGCGCCGGGTCGCCCGCCAGGAACTTCGGCAGCTGCTCCGCCGCTGTCACGGCCGCCTGTGCCCCGCATGCGAGCAAGTCACGGCTCTATCGGTGCGCGCCCAGCCGTGCGCGTCTTCCCATGAGCGCATCCGCCGCGTGCAGCCAGGCGCGCTTGCAAAGCTAGCCGTGTCCATCCCTCCTGCAGGTGCACAAGACGTGGCAACGCCACCCACGGTGGCCTTACTGCGGCTTATGCATTGCTACAGGTGCAGATGCAGCTAATGCACGGCCCATCGAGCATGGGCAGGTCACCGCGAGCCAGTGTGCAACTCGGAGTCGTGCGCGGGAGTGCGCAGACACGCGCTGAGCCAAGTGCGAACACTGGCTCACCTGGGATCCCATGTGGCCGTCGAGCACGCTGGCAAGCGCCACGGTCGCGCCGTCGGCGCCGCCAGTCAGGCGCATCGCAGGGATAATGGCGTGCCGGTCCTCCATGCCCGGCCGCCGACCTGCCACACGGGAAGAGGCTGGGAGAGAGTGCAGACCAAGCCCCAGTCAAAGGTGTTAGGTACAAGTCCTTGGGCAAGCAGTCCAGCACTGCAAGAGGTGCGGCACCGGCAGAGCAGCGTATGCAGGCACAGAAACTCACCCTGGTCCTCAGCCACGCCAAAGTGGACAGTCAGGGGCGCCTGCCCGGCGGGAGCGCCGCCGGGCGCCCTCCCGCCTCCCAGAGCCTCGAACATCTGTGCACACCATAGCAGGCCGGTCAGACCTGCTTTCAAATCCTGGCGTACTTGTGTATTGCAGACACCATCAACCAATACGTGCCCACCTGTGCGCTTGCAGGAAGCGCACGGGCTACGAGATGAGATGCTTGCGCCGCAGACGGTGCCCGCCAAGTGAGAGTAGGCAATACATTGCTGGACGCCACCCTTACACATAAGCGCGCGCAGAAAAGACAGGTTGGCTGGGCTGCAGCTCTGGAGCGCACGGTGCAGGTGCTGGACTGCGGTGACAGCCTTGCATGCGCCAAGCGATACAAGCTGATGGGTGCAACCATCTGGGCCGCACCCGCTCGCCTCAACTCCTACGCCCAAGGTATGGACGAGCCTGAGAGCCTGTGCTCTTTCGCAGATCGATCCTTTGCAGGCACCCCCAGGTCCAATGCGCGCATTGGGGAGAGAGTGAAGGCTCCCCTATTGTGGCCTGCCCAAATGTGCCCAACAAGCCGCGGACGTTCGAGCTGCCAATGGTGGGACCTGGAAGCAGAGGGCTGACGAGCAAGAACGGATGCGTGGTGCAGGAAAGTCGTTCGTTGGGCGCGCATGACCATAGCAGAGCGCGATGGTCAAGGAGGTTACGTTCAGCGCCACCATCTCATGCTCCGTCCAGGTGCAGTCACCCGCTGCGCAGCCTGGCCTGCTGCAAGCCACACTGTGTGTGTGTGCACTGCCCCATGCTCTTCTTGCCACGGCGCTGAATCAGCGCGGACGCGTACTTGCCTGCTTGGGAGCCGCCAGGCTGTGCAGCTCTGCGGCAAGGCTTGCTGCGAGCCACACTGAGTGTGTGTGCACTGCCCCACGCTCTGCTTGCCACGGCGCTGCATCAGCGCAGTCGCGTACTTGCCTGCTTGGGAGCCGCCAGGCTGTGCAGCTCTGCGGCAAGGCTTGCACGGCGCACAGGAGTTCCACGACACCGTGTTTGCTGGCTCACTGGTAACAGACTTCCACCGCGAGTATGATGGCGACGCGTGCGCTTCGGTCGGCCCCTGGGTGGACGACGCGCGCGTGGTGGCCTTCACCGTGCAGCTGAAGCTGCCGGCCTTCATCCGGAAGGCCATAGGCGCGGCCGGAGGCCCAGGGGCCGCGTTGTGTGGCCGCACTGGCTAGCTTGCAGTCGCCTGCCGGGGCTGCCGAGTTGTGTCGGTTTGCAGCTTTCCTGCACAGCAACGAGGGGAAGGCCTGCAGCGCAGCACAGCTGAGGCACCAAGGGCAGCAACACCGTCCACAACACACTCCTGGACGGCTGGGCGCTCTGCAAGCAACAAAGCAGGTGCAGGTGTGCTGACTTGTGCAGGGGAGGGTGAGGCGCAGCCAAGGTCGAGTCCCCATCATACCCTGCTCCTGCTGCAGTGTGCAGGAGCAGGACCTGCCGGTATTTTAGGGTAGGGTTGGGTAGAACCCTAGTTTACCGGGAGGCCCGCGCGCGGCCGCAGGCACCGAGGCGCTGCAGGTGAAGGAGGCGCAGCGGCGCGAGTGGCGCGAGGGCGGCGCCGAGCTCGCCGTGAGCAGCGAGCCGCGCATCGAGGTGCCCGGCGGCGCGCAGTTTGCCACCAGCGCGCGCTTCCTGGTCCGCCCGCGCGCGGCCAACGGCGCGGCGGCCGGCTGCGTGGTGCGCGCCGCCGGCGCCGCGTTTACTTTTGTGTGATTGCCCGCGCCTCCTCGTGGTGTTTGGGCTCCACAGCGTCACGCCAGCGTCGAGCTGTGCATTTGGTTGCCGTCTGTCCTGGGCTGTGCCGCTGGTCTGTGCGGTGCCTGCTCGTTGCAGCAGCCCGGGAAGCCTGGCGCGCTCCGCGCTGATCACCAGTCAGGCGCTGACCACCAGCCGAAGCGGGTGCGGGTTCCGGCGCGGCGGCGCTGAAGCGCGCCCGCGTGGCGCACGCAGGTGGTCGCGACGGTGACCTGCACCGCCGCTGGCCCCTGGTGCGCTGCGCCCCGCCGCTCAGTGGGCCGACGCGCGTTTCTGTCGAGTGCAGTGACGCCACCATGTCGCCAGGCTGTGACTCGATACCGCCCATGAGTCACTGAGTGCACCTGGTCAAGAAGACGTGCGGGAGCGGGCCACCCCCATGTAGGTGCCTACATGAGCCGCACGCCCACAGACACGCTCATTTCAGAGCAGGGCGTTTAAGGATAGGCGCCGGCTCACGCCGGCCCGCCTGGCCAGGGGCATGGTGGGCGCGATCGAAACGATCATGGCCTCCCAGGCGCAGACGTCCGTCAGCGCCTTCCTCCAGTTCTGCGCGCGGCGCTGCCCCGGCGGCACGGGCGGCGCGGACTCGGGGCTAGAGCCGGAGCCTGGGTGGCGGTTTGCGCCGCGGCTGAGCGGCGCAGACGACGACGTCGAGGAAAGCGAGGCCGAGGCCGCGTTCTACGAGGCTGCCGAGAGCCTTGCGGCATTCTCTGGTGCGGCCGCCCTCTCGCGTAGTGGGTGGAGAAACGGGGCAAGATAGTTTCTCTGGCCCAGTCCTTGTCTGCAGTGTTTGCTGGAAATTGCTGGAAAAGTACGATGCTCAGTGGAGTTGGACGGTGTTGATGCTGTCGGCAATGGCGGCCGATCTGTGCTACTCTCGCACAGCTTTGCATGTGTATCTGCAGGGATCAATAAGAGTATTGTCAAGCATACTGGTATGCATGAGCAACCCCGCCCGCCACACTCGCGACCCTGACGCGCGCGTCGCGCCGGCCGCGCAGAGGCGAGCGCTGCGTCGCCGGAGGTACTGCGCGCTCTGGACGCTGTGCAGGCGCACATGCGCGCGCTCTCCAGCGACCTCGTGCGCCTGCGCGCGCTGCTGCATGCGCAGGCCGCGCCGGCCGGCCCCTTGCTGGCGGCCTCGGCCGCGAGCGGCGCCTCCGGGGCCCACCTGGCAGCCGCGCGGGGGGGCTGGCGCGGACGGGGAGCCCCCCGAGCGGGGGCGGGGGACGCCTGTTGGGGCGGGGGCTGGCAGGCGGCTTGGACGGCGGGCGCGGCCGGCGCGGCGGTGGGCGCCGCGTGCGCGCTGGCCGCCTGCAGGTGGGCTGCTCATAACAAGTAGGGCCGAAAATACCTGTCAGCGTTGGCAGCTTGGCCCTCCGCCATGCACGCTTTATGCAGGGGCTTTATGCTGTAGCAGCACGTTGGCGGCTTGGCAATGTTCCATGCAGGGCTCTCAGCAGGAGCTCGATGCTGTAGCAGCACAGGTAAAGCGGTCTGTTACACAGCGCCCTTGTTCCAAAACAGGTCGGCTGGAGCCTGGAGCACTGCCAACCTCTGACCGCACAGGCTGGCACAGCGAGCGCCTGCCGCCATGTCTGCTGCTCTGCTGTGCAGCCCTTGGCGCCACCAAGCATGCAGGCAGTGTGCGTGGCCACCTTCGCAGCACGCCAAGAGACGCAGCGCCAGCGGCATAGCGCTGGCTCTGCTCCAAGAGAGCAAAATCAGACTTATGCGCACTACTTCGCTACTTCGGTGTCGGGGACCCGAACGCTACTGAGCTATGACTACTGGCATGACAAGCTAGTGCTGCCTCAGCGATGTCGATCCCCTCCCACACACGACTAGCGCTGCTACGCAGCCTGCTGCCTTAAGGTCACTACCATACATCACCAGGCATGCATCACCGGTGGTCGCAGCAAGAGCCACACAGCAACACACTGGCCATGTATCACCGGGATGGGATCAACAACTCCCAGGTTCAACTGGAATAGAGCTGTCAGATGTGACTGCAGATATGACTGCTCCTGGGCAGCGCAATGTTCATGCAGCAGCAAGAGCAGCAGCAGAGTACGCTGGCGCCGCGCTGAGGAGCGACAAAAGCAACAAAACATTGCGTTTTCCAGCACCACGGCAGCAGCTGCTCCCGCGTCTGCACAGGCTGCAGAAGGATCAAAGCGCCGGGCGGTGGCCGCGCGCCGAGGAGCGACACCGAGACGGTGCGTGTGCACGCTGCGGCCACAGGCGCTATGGGCCCTGCTGCCTCCCAGCCAGCGCCGGCGCCTGGCGCCGCTCGTGCGGCAGCGGCGGCAACGGTGCCGCCAGATACGTCGTGCGGTGCCCGCGCCGCGGGAAGGCCAGGCCGGCCTCAGAGGCGCCAACGTAGTCTGCGGCGCACGCCAGCGGCGCGCGCGGCGCAGGCGAGGTTTCCTGCGTCGCCGGCCTTGCAAAGTCATGGCAACTCGCACCACCGCTGCTGTGCGCAACAGCTTGCACAACAGGTCCATGGTATGTCCCCTGTATCGCTACGAGTTTGGTAGAACGCGGCGAGTGCCTCCCAGAACAAGCGCACGCTGTCAGGTTGCGAGCGTGACGCACCCCGCTGTTCGCCGGCACGTGCGATTCCCAGGCCTCGCCGCTGCCGCCGCCGCTGCTTCCACGCTTGCCGTATGTGTACGTCGGGTTGAGCGCACCTGCAGCCAAGCACACCCCTTCGACGCGCCACCCAGGCAGCGGACTGCACCACGCTGCACCGCCAGACACCGGTACAGAGCACCTCTTGGAGCAGCTCGCTGCAGAACGACCTGCTCGCTTGCGCTTGTCAAGCTTCCTCACGAGTGCCAGCCTGTTGGCTGGTGATACATGCTACGACCCCGCGGACCTTCCTAGGTAAGAGGCCGCACCTTGCAAGCGCTGCATCGCGATGACGAGCTGCGAAACTATCCTGAAACGGTTGGAGGGCTGGCGCTCAAGGTCCCGCCCTGCCTTGCGCTTCTGTCCCGCTGCCTGGTCCGCCTCCATTGGGCTGCAGCTGCTCGCCTTCTTGGCAGCACCGCTCAGCACCTGCGTGTCTGCCAGCACTGGGGTGGCGGGGCGCAGCGGCGGCGACGCGCCCCGGGGCGAGTGTGACTCCATAAGATGCTGCTACAGCGCCAAGCTCGCACCCTCGCGTTCAAGCACGCTGAGACAGCATTGGCGCATATAGCGAGCCGCAAGCAGCTTCGAGGCAAGGGGGACTGTGCGAAGGTTTAGGGCAGGTGACCTGCCCTTCAAGAGCAGAGTTGTCAGCTGACGCGTTTTCAAGGGTGTGATTGTTGCCGTTAAGCGCAGCAGGAGGGCAGGATGACCTTGGCCTATGCTCGTAGCTGTTAGTTTGCCCCATACAATAAGGTACTGCGCTCTGACGTGAGTCGCGAGCGATCAATCACAGCAGGTACCTCAGCTCAGCAAAGGGGCCAGGCAGCTGGTTTGCGTGCAGGTGAGTCGAGCCATCGGTGTCGGCTCCTTGGTGTACCGACGGCACCTGCCCGGCATGGCCGTGTCGCTTGGAATATCAGGCTGCCCGCGAAATTAGGAAGGTGGCCGAGGTCGGCACCGGCTTGCAGGCACAGGCGGTGCATCCTGGAGGACTGCCATAAGCGCTTGCCCCACAGGCTACCCGACCCAGCACACTTCGGTAGAGGCGGCGCAGCCGCTTGTGCGCCGTTCGCCAATGCAGGCCATTGGCATAGGATCGCGGCAGCGCCTTTCAGCGCTCTGCGCGGCATTGGCGCTCCTGCTGGTCGCTGCAGCCGACGCAAGCGTGCCTAGGCATAAACCGGCCGCCGCAGTGGGGCCGCACAGCGCGCGGGGCGCAGCTCGGGAGGCGCCGCGCTCCATCGGCCGTGACGGCCTGGGCGGCCGGCGGCTGCTGGAGGCTGGCGCGGCCAACCGCTGGGTGGACCAGGTGTACGTGCACGGCAGCGGCAGCGGCGGCGCGCACAAGGCCGTGCTAGTGCCGCTCGCGCTGAACCTGAACAACGAGGCTGCCAAACCGTCCGACCGCGAGAGCTGGGTCCAGGCGCGAGCCCGCGCGCCCCGAGCTGCGGCGCGTCCGCAGCAGCCCTGCAAGCCCAAAGCGAGCTCGAGGCGGCCGCTTGGCTGAGTGGTGGCTCAGCTTGTGCCTGGGCTGACATTTAATGTGAGTGCATGTCTCTGTGGAAAGCAGGCATGCCTCTGTGCTGTCATCATGCCTCATGCCTTGCAGCTGAGCTGATGCAGCTGAGGCTGTCTTGCAGGTATCACCAGTTGAGCACAGAGGGTGTGGATTGAGGTCGGGCAGTCTGCGATGGCCTCACAGCACATGGGGATGCAGCGTGCGGCCCGGCTGGCCCTGACGCGGGCTGCGCCGCAGGGCACGCCTCACCTGCCGCCCGCCGGGCTGGAGGACGCGCTGTACTACGCGGCGCTCAGCGACAGCAAGACGCCCGGCAGCGGCGCCGTCATCATCACCGCCGGTGCGCGCCGCGCCCTGCGGAGCGCCCGCGCGCCCGCGCCCCGACCGCAGACTCTTTTGTACACCGGGCCCCAGGACCCACACACAGCTCCGCCTAGCACTGCACAGGCTCGTCTCTGCGCGGCGGTTGCCCTAGAGGCCCCCCGGTCGTCCAGGGCGACAGGGGCCTATCTGACGCGGCGCGCGCCGCGGCAGGCAACCGCGCGGCATTCTCGCAGCTGCTCCCGCGGCTGCTGCGCGGGCTGAAGCGCAGCATGACCGGCGACCTCACCAACCACCTCGTGGTCGTTGGCCTCGGCCCGGGCGCCAAGTCCACATGCTCTGGGCTGCAGGCGCGCCCACGCACGCCCGAGCCAACATGGGCTGCGGCGGGTCTGTCATGCCAGCCCAGGAACACTCGACGGACTGGCCCTGCTGGCCCAACTCACGCATTCACGTCAAGAAAAGGGCGCCGAGCTCCAGGCCTGCAGGAATGTGTGCTGTTGCGCTTTGCGCCATCACATGCGGAGCTTGGGCTGTGCTTGCATCACATGCTCTGGGCGGCGCCGGCTCCTGGGGCCGCCGCGGCCGCATGACGCCGCTGTGGGGCCGCGCGCAGGCGCGCCACGCGCACCAGTGCGTGCTCAGCGAGCACTGGACGGGCCCCGACGCGCAATTTCCGCAGGTCCGCCCCTCCCCCTGCCACGCTCTGCCGTGCCAAGGCTGTGCTGCCTGTGCACGTCTTTGCACTCCCGCCTCCTGGGCTGCGGTGCCAAGATGCGTACCTCTGTGAGTCCTGCAGCAATCGCAGGCCGCCTGCCGGCCTCGGGCACCGCCCTGCACCGCTAGCTTGTAGAAGCAAAGCAGCCTCACCTGCCATCGGTCAACAAAACAAAAGAAAGGCTGCACACGCGCCCGGACGCACCCCGGGCGGCGCGCGCGCAGGACGAGGCCCTGTTAGCGGGGGCCGCCGAGCTAGATCAGCCTTGCCTGCCGCTGTGAGCACGGAGGCCGCGCACGCGCCCAAACGCACGAGCGGCGCGCGCGTGCAGGACGAGGCCTGGTTCGCGGCCGCCGAGCTGCACAAGCTGGAGCTGCTGCTCAACGTGGCCACGCTGGGCTACGCGGCGCTGTGGCTGGATATCGACTCCATCGTCTTCCGCAACCCACTCCCGCACCTGCTGTCGCTCGGCGCCGACCTGGCGCTGCCGGACGCGCGCTGCGTGGCGCGGCCGGACGACGCCGCGCCGGCCGAGCGGCCCGCGCCGCGCGGCGGCGGCGTGTCGCTCGACCAGGCCAGCGGCGCGCGCCCGCCGGCCGCCCGGCCGCCGCTCGCCGCCCCATGCGAGCGCAGTGGGCGCGCCGTTTTGGGACACTGTGACAGGTTGCTCCGTTGGGCCGTGCGCTGGGCGCTGCCCAGCGCATGCTGCAGCGCATGCAGACATTGGCCTGCTTGCCGAACAGGCCACCGGCGTGGCGCGCATGTGCCGCAAGTGCTTGCAGCTTCTCATGTGCTTCTGAATCACGGGAAAGTCGAAGGGCTGCCTTGAGCACAGCTCGAGCACCGTGCGCGCGCTGCAGGGGCGCTCCGTCTCGGAGCGCCGACCACGGTTGCATGCTTGCGCCGCGCCTGACGCCTGCGCGCCGCGCAGGGCTGGTGTTCGCGGGCGCGAGCGTGCGCGCGGTGCGCGCGCTCTACGAGTGGCTGGCGCGGCTGCGCGGGCACCTGGCCGCGCTGCCGCCTGGGCAGGCGCCGCACCACAACAGCGACGCCGTTTACAACACGCAGCTGGCGCCGTTCCTGACCGGCGGGCCGTCGCCCGCGGGGCACCCCTTCATCCGCCTGCACCAGCTCTCGCAGGCGCGCCGCGCCGCGCCCTGCAGCGCCGCCTGCTCCCAGCTGCCAGAACCTGTCTCCAGCAGCCCGTGCCTGCCCAGCGCGCTCCAGCAATATGCTGGATGGGGCGCCAGGCGCGGCCGACCCATGCTTGCATGCAGCGCCGCGCCCGCCGCGCCCGGCTGCGCATAGCAAGGGCGTTCAGGGCACGATGAGCTCGGGGGGCCCGCCGAGTGGACGGCGGCGTGCGGGGCCGGCAGGCGCGCTTCCCCAGCTGGTGCGCCGGGCCATGCGGCTGCATGGGCGCGAACACGACGCAGCCGCACACATGGGCGCCCGTCACGGGCGAGAATGGCGCGGTCACGGGCGGCGAGCTGAGCTGCCCGGACGCGGCGGTGGATAAGGTGCGGGCCCCACCCGTGCTCCTAGTGATTAGTGACAAGTCCCACAGCATCGGAGAGGTCTTGCGCGCCGGCTGAACAGCGGTGCTGGCTCCCACGGGCGCGCCTGGCCCTGAGGCCTGGTATCCTGCTGATGCGCGCGGCGCTGACAAGGCGGAGCACGCCGGGCCGCCGCGCACCGTGCCTGGCATGGAGCGCCGCCCGGAGCGCTGTCTAAACCTGTGCGACCCTGCGCTCACCGCGCGCGCGCGCCCGGCGCAGTGGCTGGCCTTCCACTACCCGTGCACGAGCTCGCTGGCGGAGAAGGCCGCGCTGATGGACCTGGGCCTGGGCCTGCTGGAGGCGCACGCGCCCCTCACCTTTGGTTAGCCCCCTCTGCTCCCAGTGCGCCCCTCACCTTTGTTGGCCCCCTCTGCATTCAGTGCGCCCCGGCCCCGCCCCCGGCGCCCGGGCGCCGCCCGCCGCTCGGCTGACACAGCTAGTCGCGCGCATATCAGCGATGCGGCGCCGAGCATGTTTGCCCCAGGCCTGCGCCCTGCCGTACACCGAGCATGTGCTTGCAGGGTTGCCGGGTGGGCGTGCGGATGGCTGGCATGAGCAGCATGCACCTGCACGCGACGCCCGTGGCAGAAATAGCCTAGCTTGCCAGCGGTCATGCCTGCTCTTTGACCATTTACTGCATGCGCGGCGCTGCATGCGCGTTTAGCCCTCAGGAGCACCGAACGCTCAGATTCTGACCCTGTGCCGTGTCCCGTGCAGAGGGCGTCGCCACGGGCGCCCAGTCTGCGGCGGGCGGGGCGGACAGGCGCGAGGCCGAGCGGCGCGAGCTGTCCTCGGGCCTGCCCACACGCGCGCGCGCCGACGCGGCGGCCGCCGCCACCGGCGCCGACCGCCCCTGGCGGCCGGCCAGGGAGGCCGTCCGCGACGCGGCCGAGCTGAACAACAGCGGGGCGCTGGGCGCCGCCGGCTGGGAAGCGGAGCACAGGGGGGATGGGGCGGAGGGAACCGCCTGGGGCGACCAGGGGCCGCCGCAGGAGGCCGGCGCGGGGGCGTCCGCCTACCTCAGGCTGAGCGTGCTGGCCGGCGCGCTGGTGCTGGGCGCAGCGGCGGGCGCGCGCGGCGTACGCGGCGCACTCCTGCGCACGGCCGGCCTGTGGCCCGGCAAGGACCCGGAGCGCGTGCTGCCGCGCTCGGCGAGCTTCAGCAAGTCGGGCTCGCTCACGCTGACGCGGCGCAACTCGGGCCTGTCGCCCTCGTGATCGGCGCTGGAACACTTGAGCGAGCAGGAACGAGCTTTTGCCGGGCTTTCACACATGTACAGGGTTGGGACGGTGCGCGCGGGCATGGGCGCGCAGCATGCTCGTCACAGACACGACGGCAGCTTCACACGGATTCGGGCTGGGTCGCCGGCGCTGGACGCCGCAGCTCCAAATACCTACCCTAGCGGCCTCCAGGAGGGGCCACCGGGGTTCCCACCCTGGGTGCACCATTTGCTGGTCAGGCGCACGCCTGCCCCAGCGTCAGCCTTCGGCGCACCAATTTTGGTCCTGGGGGGCATGCGCTGCTGCCCTGTGCAATGCGCGGCAACCCTGCTCACATGCCGGGAGGCTGCCGGATAGGGGCCACCTCCTCCTACATCCTCGCCTGCTCTACCTGGCGCAGTCGCCGGAGGGGCCTGCCGCACACGCCCGGGCCGCGACACTATTAATTTGGGTTTTTGTCCCAGCTCGCGCGCGCGCGTTTCGCAGCCCCAGCCATTTTTTTTGCCTCGCGCGGGAGAGCCTGCCGCGAGGGGCCAGCCTGCGCATTTTGTGCTGGGCGGCCGCGCATTTGGCGCTTTTGTATACTATGCATGTCTGTTCAGTGAGCATGGTGAGGGTCGGTACAGCGAAGGAGGGGCGGCTCACGTTTCCGCACAGTCCTGCGAGTGTCACGTTTGGATATGGGGTTTTGACACTCATGCGCCCCGGCGCCGGGGCATCACACGTCTCGGGAGCTCAGCTCTGCTGTGCTGGCTTTTGCTGGGGCTTACTAGGCCAGACAGCCCCACCTTGCTTCTCCCATTCCTCATTCATGTATTGCTTGGCGCAGTGCCGGGGCGGTCCATGGGCAGCCGCGCTTTTTTCAGCCAGCCACGTTTTTCAGCCCGCTCCCCTGCAAAAAGTGCTTGCCTGTCATCTGCATGCTGTGTATGTGCCCTCCTCCGCCACCCACAGCCGTACGGAATTTGTAGCTGTCTGTACATCAACGCCTGAGCAAGGGTCGGGATGCTTATCTCACCATGCTCTCCTGCACGCGTGGGCGCACGTTGTTTGTATTCAAGGGCACCAAGCTGGCAAGCCGGGTGCGAGCGCGCCAACAACCAGGGGCAGGGTGATCAAGATGGTGTGCTAGTGGTGATGATCTGGTGTTGGCTGTTGCTGGCTCATACACGCTCCCGCTCGGAGGCGATGCATGTTCTGTTGTGAGCACATGCATGCGCCTCGCCGCCGCATGCTTTCGCAAAGTTGAAACGTCAATGTTCATATGCATCTTTCAAAGTGCACCAACGCATGCTCGCAGACCACTGCCGCTTCCCATACTCCCGTGCAGCAGTGCATGCTCGCAGACCAACGCCGCTTCCCTGCAGCGCGGCCTGTCAGTCCCAGCAAGTTCAGGGTTGGCCAACGTGTGTGAGGTGTGAAGGTCAGACATGAAACACAGACCACCCCCCCTCAACCTGGAGCCTCCAAGGAGCTGGCCTGGTCGGGCGCGGCAACTGGCCAAGCCCATTCCGAGAATGACAATCAGTAGGCCCGACAACTCGGAGTTTGCGTCAGAACTCCGAGCGCCTGCGGCGCGCTCACAACAAGTGCAGACGCCCAGTTCGGCAGGCAGCCCGGCCGCAGCGCCCGCGCGCAGCCCCGCCCCCGCCGCATTGCCCGCGCGCAGCCCGCGCTGCCGCTCAACCCGCGCCGCGAGCCGACGCGCGCACCCCACCTGCCCTATCCCGAACCCTAGCCCAGCCCCGGCGCGCCGCGTCAGCTCATGCGCACGATGCCCGCGTTGACCAGCTTCTGGATCTTGGCCATGATCTGCGGGTTGCGCAGGTGATGCTGCGAGGCCTTGGGGTTCTCCTGCAGGTCCTTGAGCACCTGCGGCCGCGCGCGCGCGTGCGCGCCGCGCCTCAGCCCGCCGCTCGGGCCGCTCTCGCCCTGCACAGCAACAACAGCTCCGGGCGCCCTGCAGAGGTGCCCGCGCTTGCTGCCCGCCGGCATGCGCCCCCATGAGTTGCGCACGCAGAGGGGCCAAGCGCGGGGGCCCCGGGCGCGTCTGGGCCATGACAGGGTCAGGTACTGATGACATGGATCTCCACAAGTTACAGTAAGTTACGGGAACATTGAGGGGCCACAGGGGCGCGCCTGGGCCATGACGGGGTCGGAGATGATGGCCTGGATGTCCGGGTCGGACATGGAGCGCTCGCGCCGCTGCTTCATCTCGTCCTCGCTCAGCTCCCCGCGGGTGATCTGCGCGCGCCCGCGGCCGCCTCAGCGGCATGCCGCGCCCCGCGCGCAGCGCCGGCAAGGCCGCGAGGGAGCGGGGGGCGGGGAGGCGCAGCGGCTGCCGGACTCTCGTGCGGCCGTCGCGACACGCATGTGGCGCGCAGCGCCCTCCTGCAGCTCCGCGCTGTCGGGCTCACGCTCCAGGCCCGTCTCAGGTGTAGGGTAGGGTAAGGCGCGCGCGCCTTGTCAATCGCCTGCATGCAGCGCGCGATGCCCTCCTGCAGCTCCGCGCTGCCGGGCTCGTGCTCCAGGCCCTTCTCGTACGTCTCCAGCGCCTTGTCGTACTCCTTCATGAAGAACTGCAGGTGGCCCTTGCGGCTGCGCCGCTGCCGCGTGGCTCAGCACAGCCGGATCGCCACGCGTGACATACCCTGTTTTGGAGGACGCCCGTGCACCATCAGGCGCCAGCAAATGCAGGCGGGCACCGATGCTGCGCAGCGCATGTTTTACTTCCAATCGTTCAATAAAATCCGCCCTATTACAAGAAGTGCGCTGCACCCGCCAGTCAGGCGGCGCGGCGGCCGCGCGCCTGTAGCCCTTGGTGAACGTGGGCGCGAGCCGGATGCACTCGTCGGCGTCCTTGACGCCGTCGCTCCAGGCGCCCAGCTTGGTGTAGCAGGCCGCGCGGTTGCTGAACAGCTTGTGCGCCTCAGGGTTGACGTCCGGCGGCCCGCGCGCGAGCGCCTCGGTGTAGTGCTTGACCGCATCGGGGTACTGCTGGCCCTGGAACGCCTGCCGGCGCGGCACACCCCCGGTTACTACTGGCCCTGGAAAGGCCTGCGGCCGCGGCACACCTCAGGTTACTGCTGGCCCTCAAACGCCTGCCGCCGCCGCACGCCGGGGCACTCGCCGGCGCCTACAGGCTCGAGGACCAGTGCAGCTGGCCTGGCACAGATGCCAGCTAGCTCCCCGAGGCATGCGCACACCACGGCAAGACACCTTGGCAAGAGCGTTGAAAAGTGGGATGCCCTGATACAGGGCCGCCCTGCCCCCCGGGCTGCAATCCTCTGCACAGCCAGAGCCAGGCAGTGCGCTGCGGCCGCGCCAGCCACACGCACCAAGTCTGCATGCCAGGCTGCACGTCCAGCCGCCCGGCAGCACGCAGCTGGCGCACTGGCCCGCCATGTGCCTGGAGACGACGGTCTCACCTCTACCCTACCCTAACCTACCCTGGCGCAGGGGCGCGCCTCGTTGCCTAGCTTGCGCTCCTCCTCGGACTTGGCCAGGTCCACGTACGCCGCCTGCTGCTGCTCCCGCAGCTGCTTCTCCGCCGCCTGCAGCCGCTTCAGCGTGTCCGCATTCCTGCCGCGCGCGCCGCGCGCCTCAGCCCCCGGCCGCTGGCCCATCACGCGCCGACCTGTGACGCGCTCTGGGCCCAGCACCGCTGTCCATCCGCCTGGCGCCCAACATACGCGTCCGCGAGCGCGCTCAGCGGGCTCAATGACATCATTTGAGCAGGTCAGCGGGCGTGGCTGAGCCGCCCAGTGGGCCCCTCCTGTCTTGCCTCACCCAAGCAGCACTGTTAATATAAAGTATCAACGAGCATCTGAGTCACAGGCAGCCTCCGCTTTGGGCGCCCTGCTACACTGAAGTGAGCGTGACGAGAACACGGCGGGCTTGTGAGTAATGCCGCACAGGCACAGCGGGGGAAGGGGCGCGCCGGTGCTCGGTGAGTGACTTGTGGTAGGCGGCCACGGCGCTCTCCAGGTCGCCCGCCTTGGCCAGCGCGGCGCCCTTGCGCGCGAGCGCCTTGGCGATCAGCTTGAAGTCCGCGCGCAGCTCGCGCCCGCGCTCCACCGCCGCGTCGCAGTCCTTCACCGCGGCCGCGTAGTCGCCCGCCTCCAGGTGCACCGCCGCCCTGCGCGCGCCCGGGGGCTCAGGCGGCACTGACAGCCATGCTGCGCTACTAAGGCGGCTGTCGACGCGCTCACTTGTGCACATGCGCCCTGCTCCTTTCTGAGACAGGAAGCAAATGCTCACTCAAGGCTACAATACTCTTGGAGTCAAATCTGCTGGGCGGTAGGTGCCCTCTCTGGACAACATATGACATGTGTGACAAGCACGCTGTGCTTCTGTACATGGCCTCCCAATAGTGCTTACGATCCTGCCAGCCAGGTTGCCAGGCAACTGTTACGCTTCATTGGACCAAATAATAAACACCCTGCTGCAGGACACAACAATTACTGGCACCTGCTGGGCTTGCACGCGCACCTAGAGGCCGCGCGCTGGATGCAGCTGAGCATGCGGCGCACAGCCGTGGCCTGCCCGGCGAGCAGCGGGGTCACATGACAAGCTCTCGCGCTTTGTACCGCCCCCCAGGGCCGCGCTGCGGCCGCGCGCGCTTGTTGGTGAGGAAGGATAGGGTAGGGTTGGGTAGGGCTGGATTGGGTAGGGGTTGTGCCTGTTGGTGAGGAAGGAGATGTCAGTGTCGTCCAGCTCCGTCGCGCGGCTGTAGTGCCCGAGCGCCTCCTCAAAGCGCTTGGCCTTGTACGCCGCGTTGCCGGCCTCCTTCTCCCGCTGCGCGCCCGCCTTGGCCTCGGCCTTCGCCTTGCCCTCCGCCGCCTCCTCCGCCGACTGCGCCGATTCAGGCGCCGGCGCCGGCCTTGGCGGCGGCGGGCGCCGCGCCGCGCCCTCGTCAGACACCGCCTGCGGCAGCAAGCGCGGGTGTTACATGCTGCTGCGGCACAGACTGCGCGCCGCGCCCAGCGGGGCCAGCTGAACAGTGCACACGCAGCCGGCCTGGGCGCGCGTCAGGCACCTGCTGCTGCCACCGCCACATGGCAGCCAGGCGCTGACAGCAAATGCAGGCTGATGCGAGGGCATCGCATGCAGGCAGCGAACGATGATAGCACAGTCTGACGCCCGCCGCGTGGCCACGTCGCCCGCGCGCGGCAGCGCAGCGCCGCGGGGCGCGCCTCCAGAGGCGGGGGCCCGTCGTCGTCGTCGTCGTCGTCCTCGACATCGCCGTCCTCCTCCATCGGCTGCGCTGCGGCGGCGGCCCCCGCTGCGCCCGCGCCGCCGCGGCCGCCGCGCGCAAAGTCGTCGCCGGTGCTCATGCTGATGCCCAGGCCCACCTCCAGCGCCTTCTGGAAGCGCGGGTCGGCCAGGAACCTGCGGGCGCGCGGCCGACCTTGAGTGTGTGCACAGCACGGCATTAGGTATTAGGTGCGCTGGGAGTGTGCTGCTTCTGTCCGAGGCGGATGGAATGTATGTAGACAGTGAGAAGTATGCGCGCAGCTGACACCCTGCTCGGCACGCCCGCTCGCGCGCACCAGCAGTGACCGCGCTGCAGCGGGCGCGCTGCGCGCAAGGCACCACGCACGCCGGCACATGTCAATGTGCCTGGCCCTGACACCCAACCGCTGACCTTACTGTGGCATGCTGCCGCGGGGGGCAGTGCGCGGTGCGCGGCCGCCGGGCGGGCGCGCACGCGGTCATCTGGGACGGGTCGCGGCCCAGCGCCTGCAGCATGGCCATGAAGTCGGGCTGCGCCATGTAGCCGCGCGTCTCCGGGTTGAGCGCCAGCCGACCCATGAACTCCGGCCCAAACATGCCGCCGCCGGCGGGCGCGGGCGGCGGCCCCGCCGCCGCCGCCCGCGCCTGCTCCAGGCCCTGCCGCATGCCCGCATTGCTGGGGTCCAGCTCCAGGCCTGCGCGGCCGCGGGGCGGCGCTGAGCGCGAAGCCCCCGTCCCACAAAGGTGCAAGGCTGCGCCTGCCGCTATCGTGTCCTGAGCAGCTGCGGCCGCTGCCACTTGAGTGCTCTATGTAAAATATGATTTCTGTTATTGGCTCTTATAGGATGACGGAGAACAAGGATGGACCTGATACAGAGAGTGAGCTGGCAGCATTGGTAGCGTCATTAAAGTAAGTTGATACCTCAGAGCGTGTGCCGGCTCAGGCGGCGCACCCTTCTCATACGCCTTGGTCGCCGCAGGCCAGTCGCGCAGGTGGAAGGCCGCTGCGCCCACGCGCGTGTAGCCCTTGGGCCAGTCCGGCTTCAGCTCCACTGCCTGCCGGCAGTCAGCCCACAGCACTTTGGAGGTGCCCCAACAGGAGCAGAGCCACTGGCCCGAGTCTGGAGAGCGAGGGTGGCGGAGATCAACCGCGCTTTGAGCCGTTCAGGCGCACAGAGCCGGTATAGTCAGGTTTGCAAGACGCCCGGCAGGTGCGTGGGGCAGACAGCCTAGCTGTGGCGCGGCAAGGTATTGGTTGTGAAACACCGGCCCTGGCGCAGCGGTGTGCACGCCTTCTCGCCGTCTGTGAGCGCGTCCTTGTAGCGCTGCATGCTCGCCTGCAGCACGAAGTGTTTCCGCGTCAGTGGAGCCAGGCGCAACTATGCTGTGATGACAGTTGCACACTCGCCGTCTGAAAAACGAGGGAGGCTGCTCTGCTGCGCTCGGAATAGGCATTCAACGTGCAGGGGCGGCGGCTTGGGCTCACCAGCGCCGCGGAGCGGTTGCTGTACAGCACATGATTCTGCGGGTCCATTTCTATGGCCTCTGTAAAGTGCTGCACCGCCTCCTCATGGCGACCGCTCTGAAACGCAGCATTGCCTTTGGCCTGCGCAGGAACGTGGCGCACATTAGCGCCGCTCCATGGAGCTCAGCTAAGCAAGTGTGGCAGAGTGGCAGGCCACCTTTAGTTCATCAGCCATCAGGCTCTGTAACACGTATCCAAAGCAAGCAGCTTCCTGCTGGCAGCCTGTGCGGCAGGTATTCTCAGAGCGGAGTTGCCGCTGCAGATGATGGCCTAAAGAGAACAGCGGCGACTGCTGCGCTTGCTTTGCCTGGAAGTCTCCAGGCTTTAAGAAGAGAGTTACATAGGTAGGGTTGGGCGCCTCTAGAGGCAGATCTGCTGGCATGGAGCACTAACAAACGGGGTGAGCGGAGGACCGACCTCATCTAACGTGTTAAACAAGCAGCAGCCTGCTTGGAAGCCTTGCAGAGCGCGCGTCTGGAAGGCGCAGAGCGACACCTCTCACTGGTGTTCCCCACACAGCATGACGATAGCAGTGAGCCCAGAGGCAGCTCTGTTGAGCAGCTTTGCCGCCAGGCTCGCCTGCCCCCTGTGGTGAGGCTCACGCAGGCTCGCTGCTCTGCTGTGCCCCCTGATGCGCACGCCCGCCGCCACGGCGCTGACCACCTGTGTGCCCGTGCGCCAGCCACGCGCTGTACAACGACCCGCACTGCTTCCCTGGGTGCGGCCACACCTTCTGCAGGCGCGCCCCAGCCACGTTCACGCCTTTTAAACATCAAGATGGCACGCACCAGCCGAGCTACCATGGTGGCGCTCGTTCTGGGCCGCTGCCGCTGGCTGGTGTCAGAAACCGGCTTGCTCCGGCGACGGCTCGCAGGCAGTGTGTCGCGGAGTCGCTAGAGGGCCCGGGGGTGACTGCCTCGCAGTGCCCCACGTGCGCGCGCCCTGGCTGGCTGCGCGAGCTGCTGCCCAACCGGACGCTCGCCGTTCTGGTGGCCTGCCTTGCAGAGGCAGAGCGCACCGGTGCGCGACTGCAGTGCACAGCAGGTTGTCTGCAGTATACCGTCTGTATCTGCCCAGGAGACCTCAGCCTGGCTTGCTCCCACAGGTGCAACAGGCAGTGAGTGAGCGTGGTGATAAGCAGGCCAAAGCGCGCTGCATGCCCGTGCCGGCAGGCCTTATACATTTGTGTCGGCTGCGCAGGCGGTTGGGCGGCGGCCGTGGGTGCAGTACCGCCCGGTCGCGCGGCCAGCGCAGCGGGCGGTGCGGCCGCGCCTGAGCGCTGCGCCCCTGCGGCGCCCGCCGCCACAGAAGGCCGCCCAGCGGTCTCCGCCAGCCCCGGAATCCCGCGCGACGTGCCCGCCGCCGGAGCGGCGGCGGGTGCCGAGGCTGGCGCGCGAGCGCTCGACCCCCCGCATGCGGGGGCGCCGGGACTGCCTGCGCAGCCTCCGGCCGAGCCCGCGCCGCCCGGCAGCAGCCACAGCCCGCGCCGTGCGGCAGCGGCTGACCGGGCGCCGGCCTCCAGCGCCAGCGAGCCGCAGCTAGCCGAGCCGCCGCCAAAGGCTGCAGGCGCATCGCGCTGTGACAGGCGTGCCCTCGCCTGCAGTTCAGGCGCCGGCGCGCCGGCGGCGGACCTGCTCGAGGAGCCCGCCGCGGTGTTTGTGGCGCGGCTGGCCGCGCTTACGGCGGTCGGCCCGCAGCCGCAGCCAAAGCCCGCCCAGCCGGGAGCGAATGCATCGGGGACAGCGGAGCCTGTCACAGCACGGGACGCAGCATGCGCAGCCGCAGCTGGGGCCGCTGCTGCTTTGCAGCAGAGCCCACTGCGGCTGCCGGCTGACCCGCACACCGCCGACCTCAGCCCGGCGGCGGAGGGTCTTGCAGCGGCTTCCGAGCAGGGCCCGGCGGGCCGCGGCCGCGAGCCGGCGCGGCATGCATGCGAGCGAGCGACAGGCGAACCCGCTGGCGCTGCAGCTGCTGTCGAGCGGGGCAGGACCGGCCGCAAGCGGGGCCTGGAGCTGTGCGCAGACGGAGAGGCGGAAGGGGCGCCAGGCGGCGCCGCGGCGGCTGCCGCGCAGGGCAAACACGGCCGCACACGGAGCCGAGCAGACACGCGCGCGGGGTGCCGGCTGGAGGCGTGTGTAAATGGCGGAGCAGGCACCGAGGATGCGCGCTGTCTGGCGGCGGTGCTCGCGCGCTACGATGACGCGTACGTCGCGAAAGTGCGAAGCCCGGGGCTGATGCCCGCTTGCGCTAGATGCGGGACATGCGGGCCAGCCGGTTGGGTATGTGCTGCACACTGCGAGGCGCCGCACGCAGTGATGTCACTGAAGCGTGCAGGCCGGCATGATGGGCACACCCTCTCGGCATGCCTTGCGTAGTGGTCTTGCGCTCTCAGAGACTTTTGCAGCAGCGGGCGCTCGTTTGTTTGAGTCTGGGAGTGCTTGCCAACCAGTGTGCGCCCAGCACCAGGGTGCCGATGCGCAGGCGCGCGCAGCCCTGGCGCCGCCCGTGCCGCTGCATGCGGCCGCGGCCGCGGCCGCCGCGGCCGCCGCCATGCGCAAGCTGGAGGCGCTCGCGGCCGCCCTGCAGGGCCGGCTGCGGCGGCTGCCGCGCATGGAGCCGGGGCCGCACGAGCCGCGCGGCGTGCACGCCCCGGCAGCGGCCGCTGGCGTTCAGCAGGCCGTACCAGGAGGCAGCGCTCGCGCGCGCGTGCCTGAGCGCGACGAGCGGGCCGCGGCCGCCGCGCCGTCCGCTCCGCAGCCGCCCGCCCCGGACCCGGCCGAGCTGGCAGTGCCGGACAGTGCGGAGCCGGGGCCGCGCCCGCGAGCGCGCAGCCCGGGGTGCAGCGACCGCGAGGGGCTCGCGCACGCCGCCAGTCCGCCGGCGCCTTCGGCGCGGCGGGCGCCGGCACCGGCGGGCGGCCGCGTGCGCGGGGGCGCAGCAGGCGTGGCGGCGAGCCCTGGTGACCCGCGCGCTGCGGTCGAGCGGTGCGCGCGCCTGCCCGGCTCGCTGACGTGCGCGAGCGGGCCGAGCCTGGCGATCGACGACATTGACGACGTCTTCCGCGCGCGGGGCTACCGGTGCGCCTACCCTACTCTGTACCGTTGCCTGCATGCGTGCTTCCGCCTTTGCCACCATTGCCTCCTGCTGTGGCGTGGCTGCCTGCGTGCGCCTTGCGCCATGTACCAGCACCAGGTTGCCTCTCCCTGCTGAAGGGCTCAGAGCTACATGCACGCCATGGCTCGATCACCTGTGGGTCTGCGTCCGAGCTCCTGCCGGATCTGCCCATGTCACGTCGCCAAACGACCTCTTCAAATCATGCCGCCGGGAGCCTGCATGCTGTGCATGGTGCATCACGAGCATCAGCTCACTCGAGCTAGGTGATCATGTTCCTGGCCCCACTCCCATGTCACTGCTACGCACAAGCACGGTTACGATACACTGTGTGCCTGCGCCCAGGTTCTCCAGCGACGCCTGACTGGCAACATATGCAGCACCAGCCAGCAACGGCGGCAGCCTTGGTTGCGAGCAAACTGCTATGCTGGTTGTGCGACGCGTTCACTTTACCATGCGACACTCGAGCTGCAACACCGCGGTGCTCACTCGCAACCTGGAGGCTCTACAGCCTGACGCCATGCCACACTGCAGGACGAAGAGTGCACCTGCTCCGCCTTTTCTCCTAAACAGTGGCGCGCTCACTGCAGAACCGCCACTGGCATAGTGCTGAACGTGAGCGGACGACCCTCACTCGCCTGCTCAGGCAGCCAAAGAGGGCTGCCCAGGCCTCCAGCGGTGCTCCACTGGCCACCACCGCAGGCGGCGAGGTTGGCTAGTTTCCGTGAAGGACCACGACCTGCAGCAAGGCACAAGTCTTGCCGCCAAGGAACCTCCTTCTGCCAGCGCATCTGCCAGCGCGTCTGCCAGCGCATGCACACAAGAAAGGGCAATGCAGCGTACCCAGCTCATGCCGCGGACGATAGCGCAAAACGTCCCACCGCGCGGTTCTGCAAAAGCACAAGCAGCCTGCTTTCACAGCACTGCGTCTGGCGCCCGTCCGGCGCGTCATCACAGGCTCTGCAGCGCGGCTGTCTCAGTGGTGAGCCTTCTTGCCGGAGTGCGCTATCTGGTCATAAGCGACGTACAAGGCAAACGCGCCGACGCCCCACTTCAGCCCTGGCACAGCAAAGCGCAGGTTGTTATTGAGCATGGGGTGCTTGTCCCAGGAATAGAAGCGGCCCCAGTTGTAGCCCATGCCAGTTCTTGCTTGCTTGCGCCCAGTTGTTGAGTGCCAATAGCCTGCGCTTACTACCGGTTGTTGCAGCAACTATCCCCTAGCCCCCTCTTCCGAGCAAAGGTGGACAAGAAGAGAGCCTGAAGCATGCGCACGCTCAGGAGGTGAAAGAGTTTGCGCGGTGTCTGTGCGTGTCTGCCTTGCAACGGTGTGTCTAGAGAAAACTTCTCATTTATGGTTCTACGGTTCACAGAGACACCAGCGCTTTGGAGCACTTGAAGCGCCTGCAGCGGTCGCTTGGCGTGCGTGACGACAGCGCGCTGTTGGCGTGACCAGCAGGGGCAGCTCAGCAGGCCGGCATGACTCCTTGACGCGGCCTCCTGCGTGGCCAGCAGCGCCTCAAGAGGCGATGGGCTGGCCGGGGCCGCGGGCCTGCACGACCGCCGCGGTCAGCCTGGCGTTCATGCTGGAGCGCGCGGACGAGCGGCTGCTGAGCGCGGTGTACACGCCGCTGGGGCAGGCGCTGCACGCGTCGCCGGCGCAGCTGGGCACGCTCACCATGTGGCGCGCGCTCGTGCAGGTGGCGCACGCTGCTTGCCAGCCCCCGAGCGCGGTCCTCTTGACGCAGAGCGTACCAAGCGAATGCAGCAGCTCGTGCGCGTTGTCCGCACACACTCACTTGCAAGCCATGCTTGGAGCGGACTCACACGACCGCGTATGTCCACGGTGCCAATAGCCCCCGAGCTCACGGGAACCAGCACAGGCGCTCGCGTCGCCGCTGTCGGGCTTCCTGGGCGACGCGTTCAACCGCGTGCACATCACGTGCGCCGGCACCGTGCTCTGGGGCGCCATGACCGCCGCTATCGGCGCCTCGCGGACGCTGCCGGAGGCGCCCGCCCGGCTTGCCGCTCCCGCCTCTCCACTTTCACCCTGGCTTGGACTTCCTGACGCGCAGGCCTGCCAGTGTCCCTCGTGGCTCTGGCTTTGGCCAAACTCGTCAACCTGCACGCTATGCACCCTGCAACTGCCCTCCGCCCTCATGCACTGAGCACTTCGCAGGTTTGCGTTCGCATTTGGCTGCCCTGCCCCCTCCTGGCTCCCAGAGCCGTAAGACCCTGCCCGCGGGACAACGCTCAGGCGACGGCGTGGGCGGCGATTAATGGCGCGGGCCTGGCGCTGGTGCTGCCGTGCTGCCAGTCGCTGGTGGCCGACTACTTCCGGCCGGAGGCGCGCGGCAGCGGCTTCGCCTGCCTGTTCACCGCGTCCGCCATCGGCGCGTGCCCTGGTCATGCAACCTGACCCTGCACCCTATACCCTGCGACCATCGCCGCGCGCGACCGCCTAACCGGCTGCGGCGCATGGGCCACTGCAGCTGTCGCTCGTGCCGTGCTGCGCAGGGCTCTTCAAGGCATAGAGGTGCAGCCGTGCCTCGCACGCTGTGCAAGGAGGTGCTATGCTTGTACGCGTGCCGAGGCAAGCCATGTGACAGGTCGCTGGCGCGGCAGGGAGCATGGCGGGCGGATTCTTTGCGACCGCGGTCAGCGACCTGCACCCCCTGGGGCTGGAGGTGCCGCACCACCCTGGCTGTTCTGGCAGCATGCCCCCTCCTAGCATGCGTGAGATGTATGGTGAAGCAGCTACTTCCTCAGGCTGTGACGCGTGTGTTGCTGAGGCCGCGTGCGCCAGCGACCACAGCTGGGGCGGCCGGACAGCCATGCATCGCGCTTGCCACACGCTGCAGCCGGCCCGCTGCTGGCCAGCAGGTCAGGCATCAGGGGACCTCCAGAGATGCATGCCGCCTCGTTCGGGCGTCGGCAGACCGCTGCGCGCGCGCGCGCAGGGCTGGCGCTTTGCATTCTACGTCGTCGCGGCGACCTCGGGCGCGGCGGCGGTTGCAATTCTTGCGCTGGGCACAGACCCCACGCCCCACAGGCCAGCCGTGGCGTCTGGGAAGGTGCGCCGCGTTTTCTCAAGGTCCCGAAGGCAGAGCAAGGCGTTGGGCCTTAAACGTGTCAAGTTATGTGTGAGTCATGCTTCCTGCGTTCCACGCGCTGAGCTCCACACAAGTTCTTGGTGAAGCTGAAGCAGCAGGGTCTTAATGGGCATGCATGCGTTGGTTACCGTCGAGCGGCCTATGCATGTGCGCAGGGCGTTTGGGGGCGCGCTGCGGCGTGCGCGCGGGACATGGCGCGCAGCCTGTGGGACGTTGTGCGCATCCGGACGTTCCTGGTGATCGTCCTGCAGGTCAGCGCCGCCCTCCCCGGTCCGGGCGCCCCGCGGCCGCGGCTGGAACTGCCCAGGCCGCGGATGAGGCGCGTCGGAGGATGCCGGTAAAGCGTGGGCCGCGGTCGCTCACGAAGACGGCGCAGCCAATATCGACGATGACACATGTTCGGCGACGCACCTGGCAAAGCACTTCGTACAGGAGTTCGTCCGACATCACTGCCTGCCTGCGACAGTTGTGAGCGCCTGCGACAATGTGGTCGCGGGTAAGCGGTGATGTTGGACAATCTCTTGGAGGAAGAGCTTCGCCGGGTGCGTCGCCGAACATGTGTCAAAGTTGGTATTGGCTGCGCCGTCTCGTGAGCGTCCGCGACCCGAGCTTCACCGGCAGCGTCTGGCGCGCCCTCCTCCGCAGCCTGGCGCACTTTGCACCGACAGCGTCGGCTGCGGCGCTGCCCGCGCTGCCGCCGTGCAGCCTCGCGCTGCCCGCCCTGCGTGTAGCACACGGCCTGGGGGCTGCGACGGGCCCGGGGCTGGACGCGACGCGCGCGCCGCGTGGCGCAGGGCATCGTGGGCGGCATGCCCTGGATCGCGATGGGCTACATCACCATGTGGCTGCAGCTGCTGGGCTTCTCCGACTGGCTGGCCGGCCTGCTGACCGCGCTGTTCTGGGGCGGCACCGTGGCCGGCAACCTGCTCGGCGGCCTCGCCGGCGACCTGCTCGTCCGCCGGCTGCCGCACGCCGGCGCGCGCCCGGGCAGGGTAGGGTATAGGGCATGGTTGGGCCTGCACCTATGCCTTGCGATTTCGGCCGCATGTTGCTCACAGCCGAGGGCTGCGCCCTGTCCGCGGTGGATGGCATGCTCGAAAGGTGAGTGTCGACATGAGCTCACCAAGCGGCGCCGGCTCGTGCGATCATCCGCTGCGTGGCTGATGCCCTCCATTACAGGGCATGCACCTCGCGCCGCAGCGCTCTCTGCCACGCAGCGGATGGCCGCCAAGCCCGCGCCGCTTAGGTGAGCTCATCACACACGCACCTCTTGTGCACACCGAGCGCCGGGCCGCACCCGACGCGGCGCGCGCGCGCGCGCGCGGCAGGGCGGCCGCTGGCGTGCCAGCTAAGCGTGTCGTCCGGCATCCCGCTCACGCTGCTGCTGCTGCGCGGCCTGCCGCAGGCTGACGGCGCGGCCGGCGCGGTCGACCGCTTCGCCGCGCCGTACGCCGCGCTGCTCTTCGTCATGGGCATGCTGGTCAGCTGGCCGCAGGCGCGCGCGTGCCGCCCCGCGCGCCTTGGCTTGAGGCCCCGAGGGCCCCGATGCCCCGCTCCTGCTGCTCACATGATGTTATCTTATCTTCTGGCGCTTGACCGTCAGTCCCATACACTTATGAAGCGACGCCGTGGCGCTCTTACTGCACTCTGTGAGCCTGCCTGGGTTCGCCACAGTCTTAGTTCTGCGCAGCGGTGCGCACTGCCTCCTAGCAGAGCCTGAGCGGGCGCTCTGTGTGCTGCGCAGACAAATAACAGCGCGATGTTCGCCGAGGTGGGCCCCTCGGACGCCTGCTGCATGCACAGCAGCATGTGGGTGCTGCCACCGCCATGCTGCACCTGTGGCGAGTGAAACAGAGACCGCACGGTGCAATCTTGGACGTGCCAGTGCATTATAAGAGAATCTGGAGAGCATGCTCTTGGGCTCCTGCGAAGGCAGGTGGTTCCAAGATGGGGTACCCCTATATCTAACCTAAAACTAGCCCTAACCTGAGCCCCAAGCGGTGCACTGTCCAGGTGGTGCCCGAAGCGCTGCGGTCGCGGGTGTATGCTTTTGACAGGTGCGCGCCGCGCGCATTGCCCCATGCCCGCAGGTCCTGCATGCCGCGCGTCGCCACCCTGTTTTGCGCGCAGCCCCACGCTTGTCCCGCCGTCACGCCCGGCTGACGCGCGCGGCGCGCCGCGCCCGGCAGGTGCTTTGAGGGCGCCGTGGCGGCCTTCTCAGGGCCGCTGGTCGGCGTCGTGGCGGCGCGGTGCGCGGCCTCCCCGCGCAGGGCTCAGGGGCGTGCGTGGGCTCCGCGACGCGCCTGTCGCCTGGTGCATGTGTCGCTCCGTGTACAATGGCGAGTGAGGCTTTCCCATGCCGTGCCAGCCGGTGCTGTGGGCATGGATGCTTTTTTGACAGGGGCGAGCGGAGCTCACCAGCTTGCTGCCAAAACTAAGCGGGCAGCCAGAAGCTGCCGGGCGGGGAGTGCTCGGGCGGGCGAACAGGCAGAGCGCACGCAGCGCAGAACAGCAAGTCCACCGCGCGCCGGCGGCAGGTTTGGGTACGTGGATGCCTGGGACTCGGGCGGGGCTGCGGCCGCGCGCGACCCCGCGCGCAGCATGCGCAACGCGCGCGCGCTCGGCAACGGGCTGCTGGTGCGCCCCGGCACGCGCTGTGCGCGCGCGCGCAGTGGCACGCCCCCTGGGCTCGGCCGGCCATCTCTCCCGGGCTTCCTCTGAAGCGCCCGCTGGCTCCCTGCCCCTGCTCCGCTGCGGCGCCCTGGCAGCAAACGGGCTCTGCTTATGATGCAGTGCAGGTGCTGCAGCTGCCCCCCAAACAACCAGGGCACAGCCCAGGCAGGCCAGGCTGGGCCTTCAGCTGCAGTCGTGCTGCTTGCTGTGCATGGCGCGGCGCGGCGTCGCGGCAGCGACAGGCGCGCGGCCAGGGCGGCAACCAGCTGCTGCTCCGGCTCCGCATCACAGAGCCTCTGCCGCGCCAGGCTCGTGTCAGTGGCCGCGTCGCGCCAGAGGAAAGGCGTGTTTTTCGGCACGCCAGGCGGCGCGCTGCCGCGCGCAGGTGAGCCTCATCGTGCCGTGGGCGCTGGAGCTGCTGGCGTATGGGCTGCTGTATGTGACGCTGCCGCGCGACAAGGCGGCCGCCGCGGCGCTCGAGCTGCGCCGCGCCTCGGACAGCCAGCAGCGCCTGTGCGGCAGCTCCGAAGACAGCGACGGCGCCGAGCGCGGCGCGCAAGGTGGCCTCCGCCCTCCTGATCAGACATGCCAGCGCTGGGTTAGGGTATATGGTTGAGATATAGCGTTGCACTAACCCTACCCGCACACTGATCTTGCATCCTGAGCACGGGTATGTTTGTGAGTGCGCCTGGAGATGTAGGCGCCCTCGATTACGCGATCGGGCATGCATGCCGGCAGCTGCATCATTGTTGCACCCTGCCCGATGGTGTTGGCGCAAGCCTAGTGGCAAACCCAGCTGAGCCAGCGCCTGGGAGCGCGCGCCAGTGGGTGTGAACTGACTCGCCTCTGCTGCGCTGTTGGCAGCCGCGGACGGCGCGCTGTGCACGGCAAACGGCCAGCATAGTGCGGCGAATGGCGCGGCCGCCGCGGACCGCGCCCTGCCGGGCGCGGGCGGGCACCTCAACGGGACCGTGACCAAGCGCGCCAGCGCTGACCTGGCGCGCAGCCGGCCGCTGCAGTGATGCGCGTCGGCTGCACATCGCCGGCCCTGCATGTCCCACGAGTGCTGAGCGCACCGGCACGGGCCTGGGAAACAAGGAGAGTCGTATTGCTTACAGCATGCGCATGCCGCGCCTCTGATCAGGGCGCCAAGCGCATTGGTAGCACTGCCTTGGTCCCTGACGTGCGCTGCTATTCTTGATATGTGCATCGGAGATGCATTCTGAATGTCTGCACATGTTTCCGTGTGTGTACAAGAGGCCTGGCGCGCTGCGCGCACTGCGCAGCGCAACGCATGCGCCTGAGCGGCAGTGTGTTGACAAGTAGTGGCAGATAGGACCAGGCATGAAACTCAGTAGCACTGAACATGTTTTTGGATGATGCAGGGTTATCTAGGGTGGTTGGTGGGTGGCAGGTGAACCTTGTAAACCAAGAGTCCAATGCCAGCCTGCGCGCCAGTGCCGAGCCGCTCCGTGCAGAAGCACACCCACACTCTTGCCTCGTGGGCTCAAAATCCCTTTCGTATATGCGGCCATGGCGCACCTCACCCTGACTGTGCTCCTGGTCATGGTGTGCGCGCCCGCGCTTGTGGCAGCGCAGCCGCCGCGCCTAGATGGCTTCCTCGACCTGCGTGCCACCAACAGCTCCGGCGCCAATTTCACCAACATCATGTTCACCGCACGCACGGGCGGCGGCAATGGGGTGCCCGCACTAGCGGCGCAGCAGCCCGCTGCGGTGGGCCTGCGCGGCGGCGTCATCGTGCAGCGCCCGCCCGCGGAGCTCGCGCGGCGCGAGCCGCGACAGCCGCAGGCCTGCACCCCTGCTGCATGCCTGGCTGGGCGCACTCTGTCTCTTTCAGATGCGTGACAGTGTGCATGCATGGGCGCCAGCAACAGGCCAAAGTGCATCCTTCCCCAGCCTGCCATTCTCAGAAAATTGCCCAGCTCAAGGTCCACGCATGCCACCGTGCGACGCCTGTGCTGCCTGCGTTGCGAGCGCGCAGGGCAGGGGCTCCCCAGCAAGGCTCGACCAGCTACACACGCCGGCGGCCTGCACATCCAAGCCTCCCTTGCTGACGGGGGCCCTGGCCGCTGCGTGCAGGTCGTCATGCAGCAGCCAACAGGCTTCATCCGTGCCGCGAATGGTGCCTTCGTCGACGACGCCTGCAACGAGTTCTGGCCCGTCGGCTGGAACTCGTGCGGCCCGGCCTGCATGTTCTCTTTTAATGTTTGCGCTGGCAAAATCAAGATGCAGGTGGGTGCATGACCCTGTCATACATGTGCACTGCCGCGGCTCGTACATATTTGATGTTCATGCTGACACGCAGGGCGTGCAGCACACCGTGTGCCCATGGCAGTGAGTTGCAGCATGCACTCATGTGAGCATTGTCCAGACACGGGGGCAGCGACAGGCGCCTGGTGGAAGTGCCCTGCCATGCAGATCACATTGCCGTGGTAAACCTGCGAGCGGCGCTGGCGTGGCGGGCGCAGCTGGCGGCTGCTTGAGGGTGCGATGGCCGTGCCCAACGCGCTGCCGGCTGACGCGTCGGTGCTCGGCGGCGCCAACGTGGTGCCGTACCTGCTGTCGCATGGCAAGCGGCTGGGCTTTAATACGTTCAGGTGCTGGGTCGGACCTGGCGCTATAGGGCATGATTACTAGAAAGCGGTGGTCAGGGTTGGTGTAGGGTTTGCAGACGTGGCGCTGTATGCTGTGCCCGCCAGCGTGCGACGCAAGTGTGCTGTGCTCCAGACCGACTCGCTCTGCTGAGGCTGGCGCGGGCGGGCGTGGCACGGTCAGCGCCCTGCTTGCCAGACACGTGTGTGAAGCATGTTATCATGCGCAACACACCCGGCTGCTGACCATGACCTGCTTGTGCGCAACAGGATGTTTGGCTTTGCGGACGTCAACATCGGGGAGGGCGCTCCCCTGCAGCCGAGCCCGGGTGCCGCACCCCCCGCCGGCTGCCGGCTCTGGCCGCCCGCGCCTTGCGCTTTTACCCCAGGCTCATGACGCACACGCTGCATGCGAGTTGGGGCACCCGCGCCGCATCCTGGACATGGCATGGTGTGGGCATGGCGGCCGCATGCGCGCTCCACTGCGCGCGCGCAGGGCAGTACAACGAGCAGGTGTTCAAGGCACTCGATTTCGTGCTGAGCGAGGCCGCAAAGGCAGGCATGCGCGTGATCGTTGCGCTGACCGACTACTGGAAGCCCACCGACTCAGTCCAGCAGGCGCGCGCGGCGCCGCCCTGCGCAGCATTCCCCCGGGGGCCCTGGGGGCTTGGAGGCGGGTTTTGCGGGGGGTAGATAAAACCCTAGCTCCAGCTTGGCTGTCAGCGGACGCACGCGGGCAAGGGCGCATGCGGGGCACTTCCCGCATGTTATGGGACGCGGCCGCTCCCGGCACGGCAATGATAACCGCTGCGCGCGCGCAGTACGTTAACTGGTGCGCAGGCGGCGGCAGCAAGGACGCCTTCTTCACCAGCGACGCCTGCCACCAGCTGTACATGAACCATGTGAAGCACTTTGTCAACCGGCGCGCCCCCCCATCCCCCCACACCCCGGCCGGCAGCCGGCCGGTGCAGCTTTGGCGGGCGCGCCAGCGTTGGCGCGGGGCCGCGCTGACACGGCGCCGCGCGCCGCCAGGGTCAACAGCGTCACCGGCAAGCGCTACCGCGACGACCCCACCATCTTCGCTTACGACCTGCTGTGCGCGCGCGCTCGCGGCCCTGCCTGCGCACCGCGGCCTGCGCACTCGCGTCCTGTGCTGTGCATGTCACCATGTAAATCAACACATGATATAGCTGACTGGCGTGCTGTGGCTCCTCAGGAATGAGCCGCGCTACAGCACGGGGAGCACGCAAGAGGTGCGAGGGCGCGCCCATCCTGTGCGCGCGTGCCTGGGGCGCACCGGCTGCCCCTGCCTTGCTTGCAGGCATGTGAGGCTGCGTCCACGGCGCCCGGGGCGAGACCTGTCGCCGGTGGCGCCAGGTGCAAGCCTGGGTCGACAAGATGGCGCGCTTCCTGAAGAGCGTCGACCCCAACCACATGGCGCGCGGCCGCTGCCCCTCACACCGCACTGCGCCTGCGACCCTGCACGCCCGCGCCCGGCTGCTGACGCCCCTCCCAGTCAGCCCGCGCGCCCACGACATGCAGCTACGCTCCGTCCAAGCACGCGCTTCCCGAAAGCGGCATTCAGCGATGGTGCGCAGTGCCAGGGATTGATGCGGGATACAGGCGGGGCGCAGGTGACCATCGGCGAGGAGGGTTTCTTCGGCCCCGCGTCCCCGTACGCGGGCGCCAACCCCGGCGGCGCCGGCATCTGGTCCAGCGCCACAGGGCAGGCGCGCGCACTGCCCCGCAGGCTGGCCAGAGCGCCACTTTGGCGTTTAATGTTGAAATCGTGCTTAAAAAGAGAAGCATAAAGGAAGTTTGTACATGTGTGCCTGGTGCCCCCGGCAGCCCGTGGCGCTCCGTTGCGGCAGCCTACTGGTAGGGGCCCATGTCGTGGCTGCGCGTGCAGGACTTTGCCAACAACCACCGCTCGCGCGACATCGACTTCTGCACTGCGCACATCTGGGTGCGGCTCCGTACTGGGCTGGGGTCAGGGTCGCAGCTTGCGCGGCCGTCTGGCTAGGCACACGCAGCCGTCCGGCTGGGCCGGCTTGCTGCGGGCTTGCCTGCCCTCGGCTGCGCTCCCGCCTGCTGCCCTGCTCTCCTTCACGCCAGCACCGCAGGGGCGCCATGCACTCGCGCTCCCTGCTTGGCGCCTGCGCCTGACCTGGACGTCTGACCTGGCTTTCTCCACATGGCACGGGGCTGAGCGCGCCTGGCGCCTGCCGCAGCCGGACAACTGGAAGGTGGCCGGCAGCGGCGGCGTGGACTTTGTGGGCGCCTGGATCGCGGCGCACATCGCCGCGGCCACCGCCCTGGGCAAGCCGCTGCTGATCGAGGAGTTCGGCAAGACCGTCACGCAGGACAGCGCCGCCGCCGACGCCAGCGAGCGCAACCCCTATTACAGCGCCGTGTACAAGGCGCGCCCTACCCTACCCTAACCCCCGGCGGCGCCCCTGCGCGCCTGCATGCAGCGCGCCTGGCATGCGCTGCCGGCGGCACGCGTGCCGAACCCCCTCGCTGCCCACGAAGCATCGCCACTGAGGCGTGACGCGCGTCAGCCTGCGCGCCAGGCTGTGGAGGCCAGCGTGCGGGGCAACAAGGCGGCCAAGGGCGCGCTGCTGTGGGAGTGGGCGCTCAGGTGCGCGCGCGCGTTGCCGCCGCTGCGCCTCGCATGCGCTGTGCGCCGTCTAGGGCAGGGTTCAGGGGGGTGCGTGTGCTTGGGGGTGCGTGTGCGCCCTGCGTGCTTGGGGGTGCGTGTGCGCCCTGCGGCGCCGCGCCGCGCGTGCGCTGAGGAGTACCAGGACCGCCCCGCGAGCACGCCCAGATCCCCACCCTCGCTCCCAGGCAGGGCGCACGGCGCCCCGCCTGTGACGACAGCGCGCGCGCGCGCTCCCCAGGGGCAACGGCGAGGTGCTGGACGTGTCCATGCCCAACGGGCAGCACCCCTACGGCGTGACCTATAACGACGATACCTTCACGTGCGCGGCCCCGCTGCTAACCCACACCTAACAATACCCTGTCCATGCCTAACGGCAGCACCCATGCGGCATGACCCGCTGGGGGCCCCCTTACATGATGGCGGGGGCTTGTCTGCTGCGCGCGCGCGCACGTGTGCCTGGAGCGCATTAGGCTGCCTGCCCCGCGCTGCCCTGGCCTGGCCGTGCTGCCCTGGTCGAGGCTGCGTGGCGTGCGGTCTGCTTGCGCAGGCCCCCTGGGCGCAGGCTCTGAGTCGGGGCGGTGCGGTGCGCAGGGGACCGGTGCGGGACTTCGCGGCCTTTGTGGCTGCCCGGCCCGCTCAGGCAGGCAACTGCGCGCCCTGAGCCCCTCCGCCTGCGGCCGCACGCTGCCTCCGTCGTCAACAACTTGGGCGCGGGGCAGCTTGCGCAAGCAGGCAGGCGACGTAGTCAGCAGAGTCGGTGGCTATGTCGGTTCCTGTGCAGTCCATGCCTCGGTGGTGTCTGCATGTTTGCTGGCCTGCTGTGTCACAGATCCGCTGTGAGCTCGAGCGCTTTTCTTCACAACTGCACTAGCAGTGCCCAAGCGGCGCGCTCTCTGTAACCGCCCCTGGTGCACGCGACCGTGAACGCCATTCGTCACCCACCATCCCTGTGGGACATGGATGCAGGACGGCAGAGTGCAGCCTGGTCCATACCTCGCCCAGTACACAGATGGCTGCCAGCCTATGCGCCATGGTGGGCAGAGCAACCGTCCATGCGGAGCGGCGCTCGTGGTATACACACGGGGGCAGCTTGACCGCCGGCATCAGCCGCCGCCCCAGCCGCCGCCGTGCGCGCTCGCATCGGCGCCGGGGCCCACGGCGCGCGGCCAGAACAGCAGCGCCCAGGCGGCGCCGTCGACGCGGACAGCGGCCAGGCTGGCGTTGGGCACGGCGCCGCCGGGGGGCCGCCGCCCGGCCGCGCGCTCAAGCAGGCACTGCAGCACGCCGCCGTGGGCGACCAGCAGCAGCGTGGCGCCCGGGTGCACGGCCGCCTGGCGCTCCACCTCTGCGCAGGCACCCATATGGTTAGGGTAGGTAGGGAAGGGCCGCTCACGCTCTGCACGCAGCGGCAGCGTGCGCTGCTGGCGGGCGCGCTGACCGCGGGCTGCGGCATGCCCGCGAGCGGCGGACTAGCAGACTGACACACTCTGCAGGCTGCAAGCGGTCGGGGTGGCGGTGCGCTGGCGACGGGCAGGCGGTTCACCCGCGGTGCTCCGGCGCCGCAGCTGCCCCACGGTCTCGCCGCCGCTCGGCGCGCCGTCCGCGGACGCCAGCGCCGCATACTCCAACGGCGCCGTCGCCGCGGCTTCGACGCGGGTGAGGCCCTGCGGGCGGGGCGCCTGCAGTGAGGCTCGGTGTCTCCTGCCGGAAGGCTCAGAGCAGTGCTGAGCCTGCGCTGCCGGACGCAGCTGCGCCCGCCTGCCTGCCTGTCGTGTGATGTGAAAATCGCGCCGAGGACTCTACGCCTTGTGCGACACCACTGCAGCCCATGTGACAGGCAGCCGTGTGGGGCGCGGTGCGGCCCGGCAAGAGCGGCGGGCGCCCGCGGCGCGCGCCTGCAGCACGCCCAGGTGGCGCTCGCGCAGACCCGGCAGCGCGGTGATGGCATCAGAGCTGATGCCTAAAGCAGCGGCGACCAGCTCCGCGGTCTGCAGCGCGCGGCGCAGGTCTGACGAGACGATGTGCTGCACATGCTGGTCGCGGAGCGCGCCGGCGAGCTCGGCCGCCTGGCGCCGCCCGGTGGCGTTGAGCGGCGGGTCCGCCTGGCCCTGCAGCCTGCTGCCAGGGCTCGGCGGCTGGACGGGCGTGTGCAGTACGCTGCAAAGCTAGACAGTTTGAAGGTATATGTGCTGGAACTAAGCACTGCCTAGTGTGTTTCCCAAACTAGTGTGTGTCCTGCGACAGCGCACAGGGACAGGCAGTGTGCCACATAAAGCGCAGGGCTGAGCATCTAGATATGTACACGCCAGGCACATGCTGCTAGCGGTGAGCTCACCAGTCAAAACGATGCAGCACTGCAATAAGCCAGAGCCACTGTGAGCAGGGGGTTGCGCCAGGGCACCTGTGCTCAAAGTTCCAACTGGTTTCTCCGTGCCTCGCCAACAAAAGCGTGCACGCGCGGTCGCTCAGTGCTGCGGCGCGCTTGGCGGCAACCTGCGCCTCCTGCCGTTGGCGGCGCTCCGCCCTGCTTGCAGGCGGCTTTGTGGGCTGCATCTGTGCGGCATTGCCATGCGCGTGCGGCCTGCAGAGGTGACTCCTCGAGCGCGCAATGCAGTGTCCGTGGAGACAGAGCAGGCTCGCTGAGCGTGCCTTTATCTGCTGATGCGATGGAACGAAACACCCAACGCGTGCCTGGTGTATATAGAGTAAGGCCGTGGGTGGCAGGCTCCTTCTAGGCGCGCTAGGTGCTCCTCAGAGCGTCCCCAGCCTGGTGTCTGCGGTGCGCAGCAATGGCGCAGGGCCAGGAGCCCCAGCGTGCGGCTGAGCTTGCAGCAAACTGACAGACTGTGTTACAGTTCGCACAATTTCCTGCTGACCAAGAGCAGCTCTGTTAGTCTATCAACCAGCTCCTCAGACCTTCACCGCTGCTGTACTCAGGTACGTGAACAAAGCTGTCATCTGTCGTGCGAGGCTGAGGTCCTGTGGTCCTGAGGACCGCTGAGGTGGTATGTACCGTTGAGTGCACTAAGTGCAAACCTGCTCTTGCACTGTGTTGTCTTGTGGCATGCTGGCAAACTAATACAGGTGTTCACACCTTGGCTCAGCGTGCAGTTTGTACGTGCGGCGGGCCGCGGTGTGCCAGCTCGGGTGCAACATGGAACATCTGCATGCCGCAGTGGTGGCAGTCCTGCTGGCAGGCAGTGTCTGCCAGGCCGCCGAACTCCCGCTCAGCACCGATTTCAAGGTGCGGTCAGCCCCTCGCAGGCTCTGGCTGCAGCGCCGGGGCAGCATGCAACACCTGTTGCGGCGCGCAGGCACCGTACACGGCGCCCTTCGACCCCGCCCTCCGCCCGAGCACGCACTTCCTGCCCCTGGACGAGGGCGCAACCGCAGACAACACGACCGGCAACGCGCCCAGCCAGGCGTGCCCGCGCGCGCCGCGCTGCATGGGACTGGACGCCTGGTGGCTCGTGCTTGACCTGCTGTCTGCCTCGGCCTCAAGCCAGGAGCGGGTTCTGTGGCGTAGCCGTCCCCTGTGCCGCCGAGTGCACATGCAGTGCCACTGTAAATGCAGTGCCCCTGTTTGTCAGCGCGTGCCACTTGAGCTGCTGATGCCGGCGCCAGCCGTGCAGAGCCCGCTGTGGTGCATGCGCCGCAGGTGCACCTGTCCGTCGGAGGCGCGGGCGAGGTGCTAGTCATGTGGGCTACCGGCAAGGCCCAGGCAAGGGCGCCCGCGCTCTGCCACCTTGCTGCCGCCTGCAATTACGCAAAAGCGCCGACCTGGGCTCTGCAGCGGATGCGCATGCATGCGGCCAGGGCCCCTTGCCAGTATCTGCCTGGCGCTTGTCAGTGTGTGTGCTCGCTCAGCACTCGCTGCGTGCTAGACACAGTCTCCAACACCCGACAACGGTGCATGATGAGGGTGTGGAGCGAGTCAGCATGCGCTTGCAGGGAGCTGCTTTGCATCAGGTGCTCTGCGCGTGACGACACAGACCTACCCTAATCCTGCACTTACACGTGCAGACGGGGCGCGGGGAGCTGTCCCCGCTGGACGCTTCCAACGCGTCCAGCGTGGTGCGGTTCGGGCAGCGGCCCGGACGGCTCGACCAGGAGGCGCACGGCTCCGCCCAGGCGAGCCGCCCTGGTCCCGCCCCTGCACGCGCCCACGGCGGCCCGGCCGCGCTCCGGCCTGCCCGGCAGGCCGCCCCGGGCAACGCAGGGGAGCATGCATGCGCATGGGGGCTCCGACTGCACTGGACAGCGGGCTGCTGGCTGCGTTGCGAGGCTGCGTTCAGGCTTAAGGGCGAGCATGCCTCGCCAGCTGCGCTGTGCTGGCGTGCGCTCGGCCACCTGCCAAATGCAAGCAGGAGCACTGCGCGCGCCCCTCCAGCCACTGCTTGTGCGCACGGGGCCCGCTGGCGCGCGGGCGCCCGCCCGCCCGCAGGCGCACGCGCAGCTCCGCAGTGCCGCAGGGGCGCTGCGCGCGGGCGGACTCACCGCCGCACACAGGCGGCCGCCTGAGCGCCGCCGCGATGCGCGCAGACGTACGACCAGATCTACACCAGCAGCTACCGCTTCTGGGGCGGCACCACGGCGCTCAATTACACCTCGCCGCTGCTGCACGCGGCCGCGCTGCCCGACCTGGAGCCCGCCACGCGGTACTGGTACAGGGTGGCGGGCGACGGCGAGACCTTCAGCGCCGAGTTCAGCTTCCTGAGCCCGCAGGCGGCAGGTGTGGGGGCATAGGGTAGCGCGACCGTGCCCCAACCCAACCCTGACCATGCGCGCGCCGCGCGTGCACCATGCGGCGCCCCGGCAAGGCTGCAGCTCCCGCCCCGTCCCGCGTGCGCCGGACGCGCCGCAGCGACCCTGCTCTTGCGGCCGGGGCCTTCCGCCGCCGGCGCATGCGCGCCGCAGCAGGAAGTGCGGGGACGCCTGGCGGGCCCGTGCGACGAACGCCCCTTGTGAGTGTCGCGCGCGCGCGCGCAGGGCCGCACTACCCGCAGCGCCTGCTGGCGCTGGCGGACTGGGGCCTCAGCGCCAACAGCTCCACCACGCTCGACCACGTGCTGGCGTCCGCGCGTAACGTGACCACGCCCACCAGCGTCCTCTTCATTGGCGACTACAGCTACGCAGGCGCGCCGCGCCGTTTGCCGGCGCCGCTTCGCGCGCGCGTGGGCGCGGCTGCGTCACCGTCTTGGGGCCCTCGCTCATGGGCCGGGGAGGCGTACATGCGAAGCGCGATGTGGCAATGCGGCTGCATGCGCTGGGCGCTGGGCCCGACAGGAAGGGTCCAGGGAAGGTTAGTGTGTAGGGTTTGGAAGGGGACCAGACACGGCACTGTCGTGGTGCAGACCTTGCATACGCTGTCAGGCGCAAGCGCTGTCCTGCAAGACCTGCATCGCCTGGGGACGGCGGACGCGTGAGCTGGCTCCGTGCGCGCGCGCGCGGCGCAGATACATGGTACGCGAACGGCACCGAGTCCCGGGACCCCAACACCGCGTCGGAGGGCAACCCCAACTCGGGCACTTGGCAGCCGGTCTGGGACGCCTGGCAGCGCTTCATCGAGCCGCTGGTGTCCCAGGCGCGAGGCCCACGCATCCAGGTCAGCCGCCGCGGCAGCGCATGCGTTGTGAGGGTAGCATCAGGGTCTCAGGGATCCGAGCTGGACTCGGCCGGCTGCTGCGGCCGCCCACAGCAGCAGGAGCGAGGCCCAGCAGGCCCGCCCAGGTGCCCTCGCAGCGTCCCCAGACCCCGGCCAGGCCGGCCTCCGACCTGCTGCAGCGCTGCGCAGTGGCCCATGAATGGCGGGACGGGCAACCACGAGGAGGAGCAGCAGGCCGACGGCAGCGCCTTCCGCTCGCTGCGCGCGCGCTGGCCGGCGCGCCCCGCCCTCGCTGAACACGCGGCAGGGCGTGCGGCGGGCGCAGACCAGGGCTCTGCGCAGTGTGCAGCAGGCTCTGCGCGCTGCCAGGGGGTTACGCGCGGGAGGTCATGCGCCTCGTGCAGGCAGAGCGCAGAGCGCAGAGCACAGAGCGCGCTGTGCATGCTGCAGGATGATGACAGGTTAGGGTGAGGGTACCAAGGGCACCCGTGAGGCTCGACACGGCGCGCAGACGCCGCACACGGCCAGCGGGTCGCCCAGCCCCTTCTTCTACTCCATCCAGACGGGGCCCGTGCACAGCATCTTCCTGTCCAACTACCACGATTACACTCCTGGCAGCGACCAGGCGCGGCCCAGACCCTAACCCTATCCACACTAAGCTTTAAATTTCTCTGACCCACCTCCTGCGTGTGACCACCCATGCGCTGTCGGAACGTGCGCATGGGCAGCCCGCGCTGGGCGGGAAACAGGCGCCCGCACCAAGGACGCGTCTGTGAGCGGCGACCGCCGGCAGTGTCATGGGCATGTAGCGGCATGCATGGCGGCGTGGTCAATCCCTCACGTCCCGGACATGTCCTCGATGCCCAAGGCTGGTGGGCCGCTCGGGCACCGCAAGCAGCGGCCGGCGGCTCTGCTCGGGGGCCCGTCGCGCTGCCCGGCCCCGGCGACGGTCCATACGCTGAGGGGCGCATGCTGCTGCGAGCGGCGGCGCAGGCGCGCTGGCTGGCGCGTGACCTGGCCGCAGTGGACCGCGCGCGCACGCCCTGGGTGCTTGTCACCTTCCACAACCCCTGGCGCGCGCGCCGCACCCTACCCTGCATTGACAATTGTGCATGCGGGGTCTGGCGCATAAGTAAGGGCAGCCTATGGGGGGTGCAGATGGTGCAGCCTGCCTGCCCATGGGACGGGCCTCGGGGGGCAGTGCGCCATGAGCGGGAAGCGGGCCAGTACGGCGTGCGGCGCAGCGTCCGCCGCCTGCACGATGCGCTGTGCTGCCAGCCTGGAGCCCCATGGTGCCATGCGCGTGTGCGGCCCAGCCGTGAGTTAAGCGGCCTTGCCCTGCCACCAGGGGTCCTACGCCCTGTGGGCCGCTGCAGTCCGGCGCGCTGATAAGTGACTGACATGTGACTGTCAGCATCCGGACTGCATGCACCTTCATGGAAGCGATGCATAATTAGGGTTGGGATCAGGTCAAACAGCTGGTCAGCGGCTGCGGCAGAGGCCCGGGAGGCTGACGGGGCGCGCCCGCGCGCGGCAGGTACACCACCGACTCCAGCTACAAGGAGTTCGAGCAGGCGCGCCGACATGCGCGCTCTCCCGCCGGTCACCACTGCCCCGCGACGCGGATATGGCCGAGGATGCATGACCAGCCGCTGTGTGGGTGGCCGGCCGTGCATAGGGCACTCGTGCTGGATGCACCCTGTACCACACACGCAATGTCGTGCGGGAGCTGCGCCGTTGCTGTAGGCGCGCTCTGCTCACCAGGGAGCGTGCACGCCGGCATGAGGGAGTGCAGGCCCTGGGTAGGCTTTGCAGTGGAGGGCTGCTGTGCCCGCGCCCGCCTGCATGTCCGTGTGGCACAGGACGGCGCCATGCATGAGCTTTAGCGAAATTCGCAGTTGCAGGCTTATTGCAACTTCATGCAATGCGCCAGATGCGGCTGAGCCTAGAGCCGCTGACGCACGCGGCCGGCGTCGACGTCTTCCTCTACGGCCACGTGCACGCGTACGAGCGCAGCACGCCCGTGAGCAACTATACGGCGGACGCGTGCGGCGCCGTGCACCTCACGATCGGCGACGCGGGCAACTCCGAGGGCCTCAGCTTCCTGAACAACTTCCGCGAGCGCAAGCTGAGTGCGCGCCCGCCCCTGCCCCCCTACCCTAACCCTACCTCACCCCGCGCGCGGCCTCCGTCGCGCCGTGCAGCCCCGCGCCCTGGCCCACTCGCCTGGTCGAAGCGCCCGGGCGCGGGCGGGGCTGCCGGCTGTCCGTGCCTGCTGACAAGACAAGCGAGCCTGCGAGTGCCTGGTGCTGTGTACGATAGTGTTGAGGGAACCGCGGGCGTGTTTGCCACCCCACCTCTTTCAAGCTGGCTTGGCAGACTTGCTGGTAGACGACTGCTGCGAGGCTGGTACTGTTCACCCAACCTCAGCAGTGACGAGCACTCCATGAGCCCTCCCGGCATGCTGCCCGCTCTCCGGCCAGCGCAGCACGCCGCTGATAGGCCTGTCGGACCACAGCCACAACGGGGGGCGCGCGCTGCCGGGCGCGCAGAGTTCGAGGACACGCCGGGCGGCTGCCCCAACGTAAGCGCGCTCGCACCGCGGCCATCGTACCTCACCCCGCTGCTGCCCGGGCTGGACCGCTGGGCGTGGTACGAGCGCGCGCTCACATTCCAGGTCCGCGCCGCCGCCGCCGCAGCAAGCGGGCGAGGGTAAAGGCACCAGCTGTGTCACAAAACTCAGGGCATAGGTCAGGGCATGTCTAGAGCTGCTGCTCGGCCGTGCTCCCCGCACCAGCAGTGCAGCACCCGGCCATCCCCCGGCGCGCCGGCAGCCGCGGGCAGCGGCAAGGCGTCCTGGAGCCGCCTGCTGTCGCATGGGCATGCGGTGGACGCCGTGCAGCCCGCTCCTTGCTGTGCAGCCGATGACGGTCTGTTTCGCCGGCCAGGCGGATGGCGCGAGCACCGGCGTGGGCAACCCGCCCGGGTACTGCTACAAGTCGCAGCCCGCGTGGTCGGCCTACCGAGGTGCGCCGCCCTCGCCACGCCGGCCTGCTCTGCCCAGAGGCACATGGCGCCCCTGCGCAGTGCCGTGCGGGAGCGAGAGCTGGCGCGGAGCATCACAGCTGTGCGAGGGAGCTCCACCAGAGGCCCGCGCCCTGACCGGCCGCGGCACCGGGGCGGCCGCCTGGCGCGCAACGCGCGGCGCCTGCGCGCGCTGCAGGCCAACGAGGCGCAGGCCCGCGCGGCGCGCCGGGCAAGCGCAATCCCCTCGCACAGCCAGCTCATCCACTGCTCGCTGGCTCGGGAGTGCATAATGCCATGTGTGTGCTCCGGGCAGCATGCTGCTGCAGCGCGCCGACCGGCCTGCGTGCGCGCGCGCGCGCAGAGAGCTCCTTCGGCCACGGCGTGCTGGACGTGCTGAACGAGACGCATGCGCTGTGGTGCGGCGCGCACTGCCGGCCCCTTGCACAGCCCGGCCACCGCCGCATGCGCCGCCCGATGCGCACCGCGCTTGCCCGCTCCTTGGGTGGGGAGCAAAGCTAGGCTTTGCTGCGCAAGCTGGTGTGGGTGTGCCGGGCTCTGCGCTGTGAGCTGCGCGCCGTGTGTGGAGGCGGCTGGGCTGACAGGCATCTGCGTCGCGTGGCCGGCTGCCACGCGGCGTGCGGGCCGCGCGCCTGGCGCGCAGCGCGCTGCAAAGGGTGTGACGCGGCTAGGCTGCGCAACGCGCGGCGCGGCGGCCCATATGGCTATGGCGACACGTCACTGGCTTGGGGCATCAGCTGGGCTGCGCCCTAGCCCCAAACCCTATGCCTCGCGCAGGACGTGGCACCGCAACCAGGACGGCGCGCCGGTGGCGGCGGACTCCGTGTACGTGTTCCGGGACCTCGGCCGCTGCGCCAACAAGCGCGGCGCCGCCGCCGCGCCCGGCCCCGCGCAGGGGCCCGAGCTCGCGTACTGACGCGCGCCCGCCTGCACGCGTACTGACGCGCGCCCGCCTGCACGCGCACGCAAACTGCGGCCCGTGCCGCCGCCGCCTCAAAAGACCTACATACTCAGGATGATTCGGCGTGCGGTGTGGGCTGGCCCTACACTCAGTCGCCCTGGAGTCTGAAACGGTCTCTCCCAGGCCTCTTGCTTGAGGTCTGCCAGGCACAGCGTGACCTGCGCAGTCCCCTCCTCCGCAGGCATGGCATCGCGGTGTGGCCCGATGCGCGGGTGGGGTATAAGCATAACACGCTGTGTTATGCTTATAATATCTAGCGCCCTGCAGGCCCAGCACGGCAAGGCGCGCCCCCTGGTGTGAAGTGTATGTTTTTCCCCTGCTCTCAAGATGTGTTCTCCGAGAGTGTGGGAGGGCACTTGCTGGGCTTTTGGAGTGCGCAGCAGCGGCCAGGCTGCGTCCAGATTGTGGCAGAGCGTTCTGGCTGTTTGACCCAGCAGGTATTAGCACGGAGTCCCAATTCTTTCAGTGCAGCTTCGGCGTTTAGGTAAGCCCAACAGTTTCAGCAGTGTGGCCCACGTCCACGGGCATGTCTGTATGTGCTCAGGCAGCGCATTTTTTACGGTCAGGCATGATGCCTGGCGAGTGAGCGCATGAGCACAGATCTGCAGTGGCTTGCATGTTGGGAGCAGCAGTACAGTTGAAGGCTGTGAGCAGAGGGTGTCACAGTCTTGCGGCCGGCGCCCAGTGCTCACAGGTACTGCTCGACCAGCGCCGTGCCCGCATACAGCAGGCTCCAGTAGATACCCAGGGTCACCACACCCGGCGCCAGGCCCTGCAGCAGCAGCACCACGCTCCACACCTGCGGCCATAGAGCCGCATGTCGCGCGGCGGCTCGAGCGCGCTATCTTGGGGACCCACAACCGGCACGCGCACTTGTGGGGCTGCTGCGCCGCTGGCCTTCTGGCCAGCCGGCAGAGGCTGGCAGGCACACGGCGCGTCTCTGTGTCCAACAGTGACGTTTGCGGCGCTGAGCAGGACGCCGCCGCCCCCTCAGGGCCAGGCAGGCAGAACGCCAGGGCCAGGCCTGGCGCGCCGTCAGCGCCGAGCCCAGGTACTGCGGGTGCGGCACGACCGAGAACGGGAAGCCCCGGCACCACTTCACAGCCTTCCCGAGCCTTGCGCCGTAATACACGCCGTTGCGGCCTGCGCACCACCCCTCGGCGCATGACTGCGCTGCAAGCTCCTGTGGTTGCAGACAATCCTGTGCATCGATGTTACCAGCTGCGCACCTAGCGCTCTGTACACACCAATGTTCAGCGCCTGGCCAGCGAGCAGCAGTGCAGCAGAGGCCAGCCAGCGGGCGGGCGGCATGCTCGAAAGGCTGAGCGGCGCGACCCGTGCGTGGCTCCCGGACAGCCAGGCGAGGACGCAGGCGCACTGGCCAGCTGCACGCCCGCAGCAGCAACCGAGTGTTAGCGGAGGGCGCCGCGGAGCGCTGCCGAAACGACGCCTGCCGGCTGCCGCAGGGGCCTGGCACCCTTGCCCACGGCGGCGGCAACCTGGAAGGCGTCCACTGGCCTCCTCCGGAACACGCTGCGCCACGCATCCGGCAGCAGCCAGACGGCTGCGTACAGGACGTGCGGCGCTGCTACGGCCGTGACGAGCGCCCAGTCAAGAGCGCCCGGCATTGCCTGGAGCGTGGTCAGGGGCGCCTCTTCAAGTTGAGTCTGACGCGCTGCCTGTTGATGGAGTGTGGTTGTTGAAGTGCGGTTTTGGCAGAGCCACCTCACCGTTCTGGCTTGTCTGTGCAGGCTACGTTGACAAGCTCTCTTGCCTTGCCGTGCTGGCTGCCCCTAGGCCTCACCCGTGCTGCCTCCCCCAACCCTGCACGCTGCGCGCGCTCCCGCCCGCCCGCCAGCCCGCGCCCTCCCTACCCGACCAGCGCCAGGACGGCCGCGCTCGTGCCGCACGCGAACACGGCGGTCCACGCGGCCACCGCGAGCAGCCCCACCGCCAGCATGCCCTCGACGTGCGCCGCGCACTGCTCGCCGCGTGGCTCAGCGCGCGCGACGAGCCGGGCTGCTGACAGCGCGTCGCCGCTGCACGGCCGGAACAGCAGCGCTGCTGTCTTGCCAGCTTGCCAATACTGCAGGTGTTGCAATGTGTCTTGCAGTTACTGACCCAGGCTTGTCAACCACGCAACAGCGGGACAGTGCTGCAGGCACAGCGGTAGGCACGCCTGGGGCCAGCTGCCAGCGCGCGAGGTGTGGCAGCCTGTGCGGGAGGTGCGAGAGGCGCCTGTGCGCCGTGTCCCAGCATGCCGCAGGGGCAGAACGGCGGGACAGTCGGCAAACAAGACTCTCAGCTTGAGCACGACGCAGACAGCTGATCCGTTTGCACCTCGTGCTTTCCCCTGACCAGCCTCTGTGCTTGCCCAGTACACTCCACTAGTGCCAGGGCTTGGAGCATATGCTCGGGCGGCGCGCGACAACGGTCTGCAGTTTTGCAGCCAGCCACGCTCGCTCGTAGCGCCATGCCCACTCCGCAGGCAAGAGGCCGGCCCTAGGACTGCAGTGTGGAGCGAGCGCTGGGGCGCGGGCAGGTGCCCGCGTCTGCGGCGTGCCTGGGAGCGGCCAAACAGGCCTACCTGCGGACCAGCCGCGCAGCTGCACTGCGCCACTGGCAGCTGCGCAGCGCCAGAGTTTACCGCCGCCTTACCGCGCTCGCGGCACGAGCGCTGCATAACCTGCCCGAGGTTTAGACAATCGTGAGCAAGACTGTGAGCAACGATGAGTCCTCCAGTTCCTGTCTTCGCACGCTCTCAGCGCAGATGCAGAGGCAGTGACATTGAGGCCGATGTGAACACACAGGAACAGTCCTGCACCGGCGTGTGGAGGCTTTGTTCTTGTGGTGGAGGCGTGCGGCGCGAAGCGAGCTTTCCTGGAGCGCGACAGCCGCCCAGCTCGCGCGCACCGGCGTGGCAGGGGCGTGTCGCGGCATGCCCTCGCAATGCGAGTTGTAAGCCGGCCGTCCTGCCTGCGGAGCGGCCACTATGACCATGGCCGCGGCCCTGGCGATGGGCTTCCCGTGCATGCAGCCCGACAAGGTACGCCCGCGGCCGCCTGGCCCCGCTGTTGCGCGCCAGGAGGTGGCCCCGGCCTGCTTGACCGCCAGTGCGCGCCCGCGCAGGAGCTAGAGATCGACACAAGCCGCGACGACGACGAGAACCCGCAGTACCAGACGTCTGACTTTCGCGTTTTTTACATGAAGGTGCGGCCTGGCTGCCCTGTGCTGGCCTGCTGGCCGCCTCTCCTAGCGCGGCCAGGAGTTTGGAGTGCTTTGGTGCGCTCGGCCTGCGGCGGTTTGGGAGCAGCGCGCAGCGCAGCAACTTTGCGGCTGCGCGCAGGTCATCCCCTGCTCCAAGCGCTTCTGCCACGACTGGACGACCTGCCCGTTCGCGCACCCCGGCGAGAAGGCGCGGCGCAGGGATCCGCGGCTGTATGCCTACACCGGAATCGCGTGCCCAGACATGAAGAAGGCGCGCTCGGCACACACTCCCAAGCAGCGCTGCTGTGCCCGGCTGCCCAGGGGTACCACTGGCGGGCCTGGCAGGGTGGTTGTGCCCGCGCAGAGCCTGTTTTGTCAGTGCTGAATGTGCATGCAGCCCACAGCAGGCTCCGCCACGGGCGGGGCCGGCCGAGTGAGTGCCGGGCCGGCTCCCGGGCGCGACCGGGCCGCCCAGCCGCTGGCCCTGGCACCTTTTGGGCGTGCGCCTGTCAGGGGAGCAATCACTGTCGTACATGCGCGTTGCGTCAGCAGCGAGCTGCCGGGGCCGCCCGGCGGCCTGCGGCCTTCGTGCTCGCTGCACAGCTCGTAGAAAATACGGGAGGCATCGCCCGTGCTCGGCTGTGCCGGCTGGCGGCATGCTTTGCCGCGTGCCTGACTGTACGAGCCGAGCGCGTTGCACCGCTGTGCTGCTTCTGCCTCTCCTGGCCAGGCGGGCACCTGCCGGGGCACCGGCCGGCCCGGGCGTCGCCGTGCTGCCCGGCTCTAGTTAGCTCGGGTTGGCGGGACATCGGGTTCTCTTGACAGGCACCTGGCAGCCCGGCACCGGCATATGCCTGCGATGCCGGCGGCGCCGACGGCGCGTTGATTCGGCGCTCAGCGCTGACACCTGCGCGCCGGCGCGCAGACTGGCATGTGCGCGCGCGCGGACAAGTGCCCGTACGCGCACAACGTGTTTGAGTACTGGCTGCACCCGACCAGGCGCGGCCCCCCCGTTGAGCAGCCCCCGCGCGCGCGGCGGCCGCTCGCCACCGGAGCTGCCGCCGGGGCTTTCTGGGCTGCGTCGCCTGCTGCGCCCTGCCGGTGCCGGGCGGCCGCTTGATGGCGCGAACGGCCCGGCGGGGAGGCGCTGCGGCTGCGAAAGCCGCAGGCGCCGGCGCCCGGCGCGGGGCCGCCTCCGGCGCGGGGCCGCCTCCGGCGCGCCCCCGGCGGCGCCCGCCTGACCCCTGCGCCTGCCGCCCTGCGCGGCAGATACCGCAGCCAGCTCTGCAACGACGGCGCCAACTGCCGCCGGCGCGTGTGCTTCTTCGCGCACGCGATGCACGAGCTGCGCATGCCCGCGGTCAAGCCGTTCGTGCCGCCGGAGCTGCTGGCGTCGCTGTCGGCGGAGGCCGAGCGCATGAACTCCAACCCGTACGCGCAGCTGGTGCGCGCCGCAGCGCGCCGGCGCTGCGCCCAGCAGGCGCCCTCCGCTGCCCTGCGGACTGCTTGCCCCGCCAGGCAGCGCCGCGCCCTGGGGAGCGCGCGGGCGCGGCGCTGGTGTGCTGCGTGCGGCCGGCAAGCCTGCGGCGCGCTGCTGAGCGCCCCGCGCGTCTGCTGCGCAGCCGGCTCACGCTCCACGCACAGCGGCCAGCGGCACGAGCGCCGGGCAGCAGGCCGCGGGGCCGCGCAGATCGGCCCCGCAACCCGCCGCCCTGCCCGGCACCCGCCTGAGCGCGCCGCGCGCGCGCGCAGGGCTCCTCGCCGGACACGCACCTGGGCATGGCGCAGGCGTACGGCTCCGCCTACCTCAGCACGCCCAACGCGTCCAGCGAGCTGCCCATGTACCGCTCCGTGTCGGCGTCCACCGGCTCCGCGAGCGGCAGCGTGGAGGCGTACCAGCGCATGGCGGAGGAGGTCGCCGCGAGCGCCGCGCAGGTGCCGCCCGCCCGCCGCACCTTACCAAGCCCTATCCTTCCCTATCCCCGCTCCCACGCTGCGTGCCCGCCGCGGTCCGCCCCCGCCCGCGCCGGGTCGGCGCTCAGCGCGCCCGGAGGCCCTGCAGGTGCATGCAGGGGCCGGGCCGCCGCGGGGTGCGCCGCGCCCAAGCGTACATGCCGCCCGGGCCCTGGCCCTGTCCCCGTCAATATGTGTGACAGGCCCCACGATGGCACCGGTGCTCGTTGGGGCCTGGCTGTTGCAGTGCGCCGGACAGTGTGCCTCCATGCCTACCGCGCCTACCTCAGCGTGCAGCCTGCCGCCGCGCGCCAACGGCGGCGCGCGCGGGGCCGCCAGGGCCAGTACTGGATGGCGGGCGAGGGCGCGCGCGCGGACGCGGCAGCCGGCGCGGGGTTCACCGCAGTGGACGTGAACAAGGGCGTGGAGACGCTGCGCGCGGCCATCCACGGCGGCGCGGGGCCGCCGCGCGAGCAGCTGGTCGGCATCCTGTCGCAGCTGCTGCGCGAGGCGTCCGGCGCGCAGGCGCGCGGCCGCGCTCCGGCCCCGCCGACCCGGCCGCTCGCCCCATGCTTCGCTGACGCCCTCCTCGCGCCTTGTGTCGCTCTTTGCATGGCACTGCAAGGCCTTTCATAGGTTTGGGCATATACCCTACTCTATGGTTACCAACCTGCGGGGGTCGCATCAGGGCTTGCATCAGGGTACGGTGCAAGCTCCAACCCACAGGGACCCTCGCGCGCTCGCCACAGGCGCCTGTGGCATTCTCGCCACAGGCGCCAAGGTGCCTCCCCGCACAATGTCCATAAGGCAAAGCACCAACAGCCCGTGGCGAGCGCGTGCAGGGCGAGGTGCCCGGCAGCTTTGGCCGCGCGCCGAGCGGCAGCCCGGCGGGCCCGGCGCGGCACACAAGCTCGCCGCTGCCGGGCGGCAGCGCGCGCGGCGGCAGCGGCGGCGGCGGCGGCGCGGGCGGCCTGCCCCAGTTCGACCCGTCCAGCGTATTCGGCGCGGCGGCCGCGCAGTCGTTCGACGCGCCGTGGCCGGGCCCCGCGCCCGAGCCCGGCGCCGGCGCGTACGGCGCCGGCGAGCCCGCCGACGGCCCGGCCGAGGGCGCGTCCGGCGGCGCGCTGGCGCCGCAGGACGCGGCCGGCGCGCCGGCGCGCGCGCGCAGCGGCGAGGCCGCCGGCCAGCGGCGCACCGAGAGCGAGCCCGTGGCGAGCTACGCCGCGCGGCGCGCGCCCATGAACTTCCTGCTGAGCGAGTACGTTGCGCGGCAGCAGGCGGCGCTGGGCCTGGCGCAGGCCGGCGAGCCCGCCGGCGGCAGGTGCGGCCCCGCCGGCGGCGCCAGGGTGCCCCAGATTTTCTGTCTGGCCCGGGGCGCCGCCTGCCGCACTGGGCATGTGCGTGTCTGCGCTTTGACGACTTGAGGCCTGGGCCCTGCGCTGGACGCGTCGGTGGCCGGCAGGCCTGACGGCTGCGGGCGCCGCGCTGCACAGTGTGTGCACCGCTGGTGCCACCGCAGCTGCTTGCACCCAGCAGAGCGCGCCGAAACCGCCTCTGGCCGGCGCGCGCGCAGCAGGGAGCGCTCCCTGGGCGCGCTGCCGCCGCGCTCGCGCGCGCCGCACGAGCCCCGGCAGGCCTCGCTGGAGAGCCGGGGCTCAATCGACGCGGGCGCGCTGCGTGGCTACGACCCGGTCGCGCCCCGGCCCGGCGCCGCGCTGCAGCCCCCGCAGCAGCTGCCCGCGGCGGCCGCAGCCGCGCAGCAGGCGGCGGCGCACCAGGCCGCCGTGGCTGCGGCGGTGCAGCAGCAGCAGCAGCAGCAGCAGGCGCAGCAGCAGCAGGCGGCGCACCAGCAGGCGCATGCGCAGGCGCAGGCGCAGCATCAGCAGCAGCAGCAGGCGCATGCGCAGGCGCAGCAGGCGCAGGTGCAGGCGCAGCAGCAAGCGGCGGTGGCGCAGATGCAGGCGCAGGCGCAGGCGCAGCAGCAGCAGCGGCGCGCCGGCTCGCTCACGCTGATGCCCATGGGCGGAGGTGCGCCCTGGCCGCGGGCTGCTTTAGGAAGTCGCAGGGCTTGGCTCGGAGCAGGGTAGGGTTGGGGTAGAGCAGAGCAGGGTAATGAGTGTAACGTTACGAGCGGCGCGGGGGGTGCCAAAGCGCGCTCGAGCAGAGCGGGTGCAAGTGTGTGGGCTGCTCTCAGACAGGCTGTCCTGGCGTGCTGATGCGTCGTGGCTAGGCAGGAAGGTCCTCGGGGGTGCGCTGCGGGTGCGCCTGCCTGCCAGGAGCACCTGTTCCGCCACGAGGTCTGACTGATGTGATTGGCCCCTGCCTGATGTAGCCCTACAGTGCTGGGCAGGCCTGCCACACCTTGGGGGATGCCTAGGGAGACATGGGCAGGCTGGGAGGGCCCTTTTCTGGCGGGCGGTAATGGATCTGACGCATGCGCGTAATATTATGTCTGGCGCATGTGATCCTGTAGGCGCAGGCGGGCGGCGGCTAGGGTGCTGCGTCAGCATGGCAGGGCACCCCAAGAACCCTGGGGGCCTGCTGTGGGCCGGGGTGTGGGGTGGGGGGCTTGGAGGCGCTGCTTGGCCAGCGCGGCAGTGCGCGCGCCATATCAGGATCATCTATTTTGGGTCCCTTTTGGGTCCGCCCTGGGGTTGTGCAAGCTCCAGGTGTGCAACCGCTGCATCACGGAGTGCAGTGCTGGCGCGGATGCCGTTTATGTGTGCGCCTGCTCCGCAGCGCCACAGGAAAAGCAACGCACCTCGTGTGCAGGCGGCGGGGAGCGACGCTGCCCCGCGCCGATGCGCTCCCCGCACGCGCATGCCAATGCCTGTCTCCACGCATTGCAGGCGGCGGCGAGGGCGGCGATGGCGCGCTGGACATGGCGCACGTCGCCTCCGCGATGGCCGAGCTCAACTTCAACCTGTCGGCGCCCGGCGACCAGGAGCGCCTGCGCGCGCTGCTTGCGCAGGCGCAGGCGGCCGGCGCCGGGCCGCCAAGCGGCGGCGCGCACCGCAGCGCGCCCGCGCCCGCGCGCGCCGCGCCCTTGGCCGCGCCCGCGCCGCAGTACTTCAGCGCGCCGCCGGGGCCGGTCGGCTCCGGCGCCGGCACGCCGCCCGCGTTCATGCTGTCGCCGGAGCGCCCAGCCGAGGCTGGCCGCGGCGGCGGCGCGCTGCGCCCGTTCGCGCCGCGCGCGGGCGCCATGGCGGCGCAGTACCAGCACGTGCGCGGCCCCCGCCGCCGCTGGGCCTGCGCGGCGCCTGCACGCGCTGCTCCCGCGCGCCCCTCATGTGCCGCTCGCAGCGCGCGCCCCGCGCGGCGCCGCCGACGCCGCGCGCCGCGCGCGTGCAGGCGGTCAGCCTGGTGATGTGTGACTCCAATCCTATCCCAATTCACCCTACCCTAACACCTGTCCTGCGCGCGCACAGATGGTCAACATGGGCACGTACTCCGCGCTGGCGCCCGCGTCCGCGGGGCTGCCGCAGCTGGGCGGCCCCGGCCTGGCGCCAGACGCCTTCGCCGCCCCGCGCTACGCCGGCCAGGCGCAGCTGCCTGGCGGCGGCGGGCTGGGCGGGGGCGGCTCGCCGGGCTACGACGCGCCGTTCCTCAGCCCGCGCATGGCGGACACGGGCGGCGGCGGCGCCATGGAGAGGGCTCTCTCGGGGACCTTGTCTCGGACGCTGTCGCCGTCGGGCGCGCTGCGGGAGTCGCCCGCGCGCACTGGCAGCGGCCAGCTGGACAGCGGCGGCGGCGGCGAGGGCGGCGCCGGCGGCGTCGCGGGCCGCCTGCGCGGCGGCGGCCGCGAGGCGGCGGGGGTCGCGGGCGAGGAGGCGGCTGCGTCGCCGGCCGGCAGCTGGGCGGATGCGCCTGCGGAGCCTGTGCAGTTGTCCGCTCAGGAGCCTGCTGGGGGTTGACCGTTTTGGGTGGCTCGACCAGGGGGATTGGGCGCGCCCGGGAAGGGGCGTGATGCGGGCGGGGAGGGGAACTCAGGGGGCGGGTTGGCACTTTGGGCTACGGCGTGCCGGGTGGGCGCGCCCGCGGTTGGGCATGGCGCAATGATGTACCCAAGGCGATTTAATGGCGCAAGAACGTGCCCAAGGCGGTTTGATTCGAGGTAGACAGCTTGACTTGGCATTTCATGTTGTGCAGGCGTACATGAGGCAGGGCCTGCGGGCGTCCGCACTGCCGAGGAGCAGAGGTCACGCGCAAGGGTTGCGGGCCAGGCGCGGGCGCGGGGCGGTGCATGTGCCGCCCAGCCGGCGCAGGGGCCTTTCGCTGCCTCGTTTTCTGAATGTGGGGGTTTCATTTGAGGAGTGGGGCGGCTGGGGGGCCGCGGGCAGGGGCGGGGCCCGGACAGGCCTAGCTGAGGGGGTCGGGCAGCTGCAGGGCAGCTGCGAGACTAGTCTGTTGGTATGCCTCGCGGGCGACAAGGAGGAAGGGCCGCGGGTGGCAGGTCAGGGCCGGGATGTTTTGGTAAGGGTGCTTAATTTCCTGCTGGCATATTTGATGCGCGGGGAACGACAGGTTATTGGGGGGAGGGCAAGGCAGCCGGGCGGCAGGGCGGGCCCCAACAGGGCCCATCAGGGCCAGGGACGCCGGGTGCGCGCTGCACGGGTGGCGGGCGCTCTTGCATGGCGCGCGCGGCATGCAGCGCGCACCCGGACGGGGCCGGCGGCCTGTCGGTCGGTCTGCGGGCGGTCACCGACAGTGTGTTGAGCCTTGCAGACAGTGTGTCGGGGCGGGCGGGGTGGCGGCGCCGCGGCTGCTCCGCGCGGCGGGGAGCCGGGGTCGCACCAATTTCATATGGCAATCCTGTGCTGAGTCTGCCGCATTCGCCGACGTATTCCGCCCGGCTGTCTGTTGCTTTTTCTCCCCCGCAGGCGAGGAGCACTCTATGCGTTGGTAGGCGGTTTCCTGTTTTGGCACTTGCATTTCGTGCGCGCCCTCCGGCGCGCAACACCCTCAGCATGTGGGTATGAATTTGGTGGCCGGGTGCGGCGCCCGCCTCCCAGGTCTTGGGACAGGCGCCCGCCCCCTCTCACGACCCTGCGCCCTGCGTGCAGGCCCGGCGCGACTGCCACAATGCCGCGGCTGCGCGCCGGCCTGCGTGGTCGGGGGCGTGTGCTTGGGCCGGGGTTCATGTTAATGGTAGGCTAGGCCGCCTCGGAATCGTCCACCTGCCAGCGGCGGGGGAGCGGGGCCCAGTTTGAGCTGCCTCCCCGCTGTCGGCGCGCCTGGCGCGCCCGCCGCTGGCCGCCCTGCCCGGCCAAGCAGAGCAGGTCCCTTAACCAGGCACCGCCTCTCCCCTGTCGCGGAGCAGTGTATGGAGCGCTGGAAATGTCGCTATATGTGCTGGAGCGCGCCATCGGGCGCCGGTATTCAGGGTGTCGCCCAAGTCGGGGGGGCGAGCGGGCGGTCCCTTTGTCAGCGAGGGGGCCCCCGGCCCCACCCACCACCATCCGCCCCTCCAGTCTAGTCAAGCTGTACAAATTCCAAATAATCGCGCGCGGCCGTCCACGCCGCGGGTGCGCGCCCACGGCATGCATACGCAGTGGGCGCGCAAGGGCGCCGGCCGCACCAGGCAGCATCTCGCTGATGGCGCCCCGGGGCAGGCGGCGCGGCAGGCGCCTACCGAGCGCCCGCGTGCACCGGGGCGCGCGCGCGGCGCTCGCAGGCCGATGAATGAGACAGAGCATGCGGCGGGCAGGATGGCATTGGGGGCGGGCCGGCGGGCGAGTCCGGTCGGGATTGCGGTTGCTTGCTTTGAGGGTTTTCCAGCCTGACGTTACCGGACCTGCGGAGCCGCCCGCGGCGGGTGTGCGTTGTCGTGTGGGGGGACGCGCGTTAGTATTCAGGCAGCTGTACCTGTGCGTAGAGTCTACGCCGCAGACGTGCTGCAGCATTGCCAGAGCCCATTTTGCCCCAGCCGAGAATTTGCACGTGTATGTGTGCCTGGCCTTCTCAGGGACCGCGCCGGCGAAGTGACACTGGCGGCAGGGGGGCGGGGGGGGGGCGACTGTTGCCGGCGATCGGCATGCAAGTTTTCTGGTGAGGGTGGTCAGGCTGTCGCGCTCGGATGCAGCTCTGTCATTTCTGGGCGGCCTGTTGCGGCCCGCCCGGCCCGCGCCTGCCGGCACCTGCCGCTGTAACGCACACCTTGCACAAGGTCATGGCATGCTGCAAAGAGCGGCGGGCATGCTCCATGCGCATGTGAAGAGAGGGCTGGGCAGCCACAACCGCACACCCACTCACGCAGATCATGCGCTGGCAAGTTGCCAGCGGCAACCATGGCATGGGCTAGGTTCATCTGAGGGTAACAGCACCCAAGTGGACGTTGGCTGCAGGCCAACGGCAGTATGTTGCCGACCTCTGGCCTGGGCGAAAAGGAGGGCACCGCGGGGTCTGCCAGGGAGCGCTAAAGGTCGCCGTCGGTTGCCACTAGGGATGGTGGAGAACAACAGCGCCGCACATGCTGCGGTAAATGGCACCTCGCAGCCGGTGCGTAGCCTGCGCAGTCTTACAGCCGCTCGATGTGCAGCGGGTAGTGACACCTTGCTGTGACTCAGTTGCCGCCAAACCCTTGTGCGCGCTCAGCCGAGCAGGCCTCTCCCAGCGTCGTCAGCCTGCAGAACAGGCGGTGGCAGAGGCCCTCGCGGTGCCCCGCTGTAGCTCGGCGCCCCTGAAGCTGTGCAGTGCTCCGCTGGGCGCGCGTGGTAGTCACTTTTTAAGCACCGCTGCGTCCTCGCCGTGGCAGTGCCTGATGCTGGCCCCAAGCTCTTGGTGAAAGAGCGCCGGAAGGAGGCGCTTTGCCCCGCTCGCCGGCGGGAAGCTGGGCCAGGCATGCGCGCCGGGGCGCCAGGAGCTGCTCGGCCCGGCCGCCTGGGCCGTCGGAGGCGGTTGCCTCTGGTGGGCACAGGCGGCTTTTGCGCCAGAGGAAGCGCGTGACGGGGCGGGGCGGGCCGCGCGCGCAGGCGGCTCCCGGGGCCGGCGCGAAGCGTATGACGGGGCAGACGGTGCGCTTTGCGAGCGCGCCGGGCGAGAGCGGCGCGCTGCCGCGCGCGGCCAGCCCGCAGCCGCTGGTCGAGCTGGAGCAGCACCTGGACAGCCTGGACGACGAGGCGGGCGCCGCCGGGCGCAGCCCCGGCGCGCGCGGCAAGGCGCGGCAGGCGCTGCAGTGCCTGCTCGAGGGCAACCGACGGTTCTGCCAGGCGCGCGCGCGGCGCCCCCTGCCGCTTGACCCCGCGCCGGCGCGCGCGCACGCACTCGCAGCTGGGCCGTCCCGCCTACTGCGCCGCCCAGCGGTCTATTGGCGCCAGCGAGACGCCCCGCCGGCGATCGGGCGGTCTGAGCTGGCGTTTTGTTGGTGGCGGTGTGCGGCGCCTCGGTGCACCGCGCATGGGCTACGCTGCTGCATCTGTCACGCGTCGCTGTGCTGCGCCGCAGGGGCGCTTTGACCGCTGCAGACCCGACATGGAGCTGCTGCATGAGGTGCGCCCCATCCTTGCGCCGCAAGCCCCCTTGGGCCTGCCTTCTGCCACGTGGTGGAGTGAGGGCCGTGTGTTGGCGTTAGGGCCGCTCATCGGCGGGTCAACCGTCCAGTGCATCGCTTCCTCGCCACCACACGTGCACGCCTCCGCTCCAGAGCCCGCCGTCTGTTGTGAAGATGACACACGATTGGAGTGCGTTCCGCTACAGTGAGGAGCGGAAGGCGCTTTTTATCGCCACTGAGACTGGGCGGGCGCGCAGCTGCGCGAGGAGGAGGAGCCGTGCGCGGTGGTGCTGGCCTGCAGCGACAGCCGCGTGCCGCCCGAGATGGTGTTCGACCAGGGCCTGGGCGACATCTACGTCGTCAGGCGCGCCCGGCGGCTCCAAACCTACCCTACCCTAGCGCCCCAGCGCTGTTGCGGCGTGCGCTCGCGCGGCCGCCAGCGGTCCGCGCATGGCCGGTGCTCTGTGTCAGCCCTGGAGGCGTGTCCGCAGCGGCTCCTGTCTCGCTTGACTCCTGACTCGCTTGAGCGCGCCTCCGCGCGGGCCTGCGTCCAGGAGGGCCGAACGGGGGCCGCTGCGCAGGGTGGCCGGCAACGTGGTGAACGACTTTGTCCTGGGCAGCGTCGCCAACTGCATACAGGTGCGCACCATCGCTCGTGCAGATGCGCAAATGCAAAGAAGCACCCGTGGCAGGCGTCCTCTGTCGGCCGCCGTCGGCCCTGCTGTCTGCGGGAAGGAGCGCCGCCGGCGCCGATTGACCGACAGTTGCTGCCTGCACTGTTGGAGCAGCGGCCGGCGCGGCGGTCACCCCCCCCCCCCCCCCCCAGGCCCCCTGACCCGCGTCCCGCGCTGACCCGGGCGCGTCGGGCCGCCCGCGCAGCTGCTGGGCGCGCGCCTGGTGGTCGTGCTGGGCCACTCGCGCTGCATGACCGTCGCGGGCGCGGTGCAGTCCTGGGCGCAGCACCCCGACCGGCGCGCGCCGCCCGCGGCCATTGCCTCGCACCCGGGCCTGAAGCCCGCGCCGGCGCCCGCGCACGAGCAGCGCCGGCCCAGCTCGGACGCCGGCGCGCCCGCGCCCAGGGCGCGCGCCCTCGCTCGGCCCCCATCCTGCATGACCTGCTGTGCGGCGCCTGTGCCAGGCGTGACACCTGCCGCCGCTGCGCGGGCGCGCCTGTACCAGCCGCCGCGGCGCGCGCCCCTGGGGGCACGCTGTGCGGGCTGCGCCGCCTTCGCGGCGCCCCTCGCCCGCACGCCGAGCGGGGCCCAGGCGCGCTGCATGGCACGCCCCGGCCGCGAGCCTGCCGCGACGGGTGCCGCGCACAGGACCCGCTCCGTGAGCCGGGCACCTCAGCGGGCCCTGAGAGCGCCCCGCCTCGTGCCGTGACATCCTGGCGCCGGTGCGCAGACGGGCGCGCAGACGCCGCCCAGCCCGTTCTCGGCAATGGCGGCCGCGCCGGCCGCGACGCCCGGCCACAGCGCGCCGCCCGCCGCGCCGCGGCCCGCGGGCGGCCTGCTGGGCCGCCTGTGCGGCTGCGCGCAGCCGGCGGCCGGCGGCGCGGGCGCGGGCGCCGGCGACGAGGCGCTGCGCGCCGCGCCCGAGCCGCCGGCGACGGCCTCGGCGTCGCCGGCCGGCTCGACGCCAGGCGCGGTGCGGCCCCGCGCGCGCGCATCCAGCCCCAGCGGAAGCATGTTCAAGGCAACATGAAATGTGCGTAGCCCTGCGCCAGGGTTGTGCAAAGCCGTGGTGCATGGCGGCGCCCGCCTTGGTGCGGCCCATGAGCGCCACGCGCTCCCGCAGGCCGCCGCGCCTGATCCAGCCACCTGCCCACAAGCGCTTGCGTGGGCCGCCTGCGCCCGCGGCCGGGTCAGGGTGCTATCTGACAACAAGCCTTACCTGCGCGCGCAGAGCCGCGCCGGCAGCGCCCCGCGCGGGATGGAGCGGCTGAGCGTCAACCCTTTCGCCGCGATCGCGGGCGCCATCCACACCGCGGTGGAGCACGTCGCGCACAGCGGCGACGGCCTCAAGCACGTCGTCGCACAGTGCGCGGCCTGCCCGGCCGACCCGATCCTGCAGTGAACCTGTGGCCTAAAGCTTGTCGTCGTGCAGAGCGAGCGGCCCGCTCGGCGGCGCGCGCTGGCGCCGCACGCGGCCGCGCGCGGATGCGTGTTTGCCTGATGCGCTTTGCGCTGCCTTGCGGAATAGGGGCTGGGAGCTGCAGGGAGGGAACGGTGGCTGGGACGGCTCGCGAGGGTCGCAAGCGCGGCAGCGAGCGGCAGACCCTAGTCTACCCTATCCTACCCTACGGGCAAGCTGCCGCGCCGCGCGCGCAGGCTGGGCAAGGCGAGCGAGCCGGAGGACCTGGGCGGCGGCGGGCGGCTGCAGAGCCAGGACTCGCTGGCGATCACGCGCGCGCGGCTGGCGCGGCAGCGCGAGAACGCGCGCGCGACGCTCCTGAACCAGATCAACTCCATGCAGGCGCGCGCCCGCGCGCGCCCGCGCGCTGCCGCGCTGACGTGGGCGCACGGGCGTCGTGCCCAGCAGGGTCATGGACGGGGGCGCTTGTGCAAATGGCCCATCCCGATTCGAGGCCTGCAAGGCTGCGGCGCGCGGGCGGCCGCGCCACAGGCGGGTCAGCAGCGCGGCCCGCAGGGCCTGCAGCGATCTGTGTGCAGGGGAGAGCGCGAGGCCACCAGGCGGGCGGATGAGGCGGGGGGCCTGCGTCGCGGCAGTGCGGGAGCGGAGCGGCGCCGCGTCCGCGCCTGCACCTGCGGCCGTGCGTGGCGGCCGCACAAGACGCGTCCGGAGAACAAGTTTTCAGGGGCTGCCGGATTGTGAGGTTGGCCGCCTGCGCGCAGGGCGTGGAGGAGGTCATCACCGAGAACATCGTGGTCAGCGCCAAGGCCGTGCTCAAGGGTGCGCGGCCCCGCACGCTGTGCGCCCGCCCGGGGCGCCGCGGCCCCGCGCCGCGCCAGGCGCGCGGGGCCCGCGCCTGCGCGCGCTCGGGCGGCCGGCGCTCCGTCGGGTCCCGAGCGCATCGCCCCGCACCCGCCAGGCGCTTGCACCCGCCGGGCTCTCGGGCCGGCAGAGCCCTGCGCCGCGCCGGACGACGGGGACTGCGGCCGGGACGCCCGCTCGCCATGCGCGCCTGTCATGGTCGCCACCCCTTGCGATACGGCCACGGGCGGCAGGAAGCAGGCTAGGATTAAATTGCCCCGGTCCCTACCCTAATCAACCCTGAAAGCGCGCGGCGCGCGCGGCAGGCCTGAGCAATTGCCTGGAGCAGAGCGCGGTGCGCGAGGTGGAGGTGGTGGCGGCCAAGTACGACCTGGACAGCGGGCGCGTGGGCGTCATCAAGCGCGCCTGGTGCTCCTCGCGCGGCAACTTCTTCTACGAGTGATGATTCTGGAACCCTCAACCCTACCCCTAAACCGTACGCTCGCGCGGCACCTTGTTCTACGAGTGACGGCCCGGGAACCCCGAGGTCCTTGTTGGGCGGGCCCGGGAGCGCTGCGCGCGGCGGCGGCCGCACGCGGCGGCGCCCTCCTAGGGCCGCTCGCATCGAGATGGAGCAGGAGGACAGCAGCTGCTGCGGAACGTGCTGGCTGCACTGCCGGCCTCGTGTCGACAGCCCTGGCATTGTTTGATGCGCAGCGGGCTGCATGTGAAGGTCCCGCGCGCGCGTGGAGGGCTGGGCTTGGAGCGCGCGCGCGCAGTCTTGGGCTAGGCATGTCTCGCGCGTCTGTGATTTAGCTGAGGATGGTGTGTACATTGAAGTCGCTGTTAGCGGCATGGCAGAAGGAATACAGGAGAGTAACAGGAGGAATAGATACAGTGCCTGTTGAGAGGGCAAAGCCGCAAAGTCGTGTTGCTGGTGTGCTGTCGCACACAGTTGATATTGGTATCTGGGTGAACATGTGACGTGTGAAGTATGCGGGTCGGAGGTGTTCAGGGTCTGTTGACAGAGCACTGACATCAGTGCTCCAGCTGTACATGTAAGCCGCTGGCCGAAACCGATTATCGTGCGTCTACATGTTTTACATTTACATGTCTTATATCTCTTACTTCAACAACTTCAACATGCCATGTTGCATGATGGGGTCCGCACAAAGACATATGAAGCTCATAGGAGGAGCCCCTCCCAGGCTCGTAGGAGGAGCTGGAGAATGACTGTTCCGAGTCAAGATGACCGGCAGCCAGGCCAACATGCATTGCCAGCAAAGCGCGGCCCAAGATTGTTGCAATGGGTAATGGTGGCGACGCCCAAGCCAGACACAAAGGCCGAGAAGGAGAGAGGGCGAGAGGGAGTTGATGCAATTATGCAAAGATATGGCACAGCTGCTAAAGCAGCGCGCACCAACATGGCACCAGAAGGTACAAAATGGGAAATTTGCAACTGGAGACTGGTCCTTGGGAGGCGTCCAGCAGGACTCCAGCAGGAGACTGGTCCTTGGGAGGCTCAACACACGGCTACACGCAGGAACACACGAAATGACGCTGCCGCCGCGGGGCAAGAGCGTGCAGACTTTAACAAGGACCGTTGAAGGGAAGTGGAGGCCAGCTGCGGAAAAAATCCGCACACTTGCTGGGCCGGCTTCCCAGGTCCTGCATCTCCCAAGCCCATGTGAGTCAATCCTGATTACGTCTAGGCGCCATGGGGCTCGCGGATCCACTGGCCTCCGCAGCGCGCAGCCGCCGCGCTCGCTCGCCCCGCCCGCCCGGCCATGCGTCGCGCCTGGCGCCCAGGCAGGGGTCAGGACGCCCGGCGCTTGTGCGGCATTCGCCAAGTAGGTCTGAAGCGACCCATTCGCCCGGGTCGCCAACTAGGTCTAGGGCGCCCGGCGCTCGTATGGCGAATGCCAGCTAGGTCTAGGGCGCCTGGCGCTCGTGCGGCGGGCGGTATGGCAGGTTGACGAGCTCGAAGATGTCGCGCTCGGTCTCCACGCGCCGCCCGGCGTGCCAGCCCGGCGGCCACCACTCGCGGCCGTAACGGTCCAGTGGCGGCTTCTCGTACGGCACAAAGTACGCGTTGCGGCCCTCCACGCGTATCAGCCTGCGCGCCGGCGCGCGCGCGTGTCGAGCGCAGCCCTTACGCACACTGGCGCGCTCAAGCGCTTGCACCCGCCGGGTGCCTGGCGGGTCATGCGCCAGGCCAGCGCGGACCGGAGCGCGGGCCGCAGAGGCCGGGTAGGGTGCGCGCTAAAGCGCATGCTGGGCACGTCTGCGAACCAATACAGGGGTTGGGTCAGAGTCAGGACCCCATGCCTCGGGGCAAGGGCACGCGCCCGTGCGCGTTGAGGTGCATGCCCAGCACGTCCGCGGAGTACGCGCGCATGAAGCGCAGGAACTGCCGCGTGCCCGTCCACCTGCGCGCATAGCTCAGGGTAAAGGACCCCGACGCTCGTCGCCACCCCCGCATGCACCTCGCATGCGGTGCAGCAAGCCCGGGTGCGCGCAACGCCAGCACCACACTCTGCCCAAAACAAACCCCCCGCAGGCTGTCAAGCCATCGTGCGCGGCGCCGTGTTGCAGCTGCATGCTTCGCGCGCTGCGACGCCGTCAGCAGCAGCCCGAACCTAAACCCTACCCAATGGGCAGCAGCGCAGGGCGCGCCCTAGGATGCAGAATGCGCGCTCGTCGTACGTCGCGAGGATCACGTCCAGCCGCCGCACCGCGCCGGCCGCCGTGCGGAACATGCCAAAGACGTGGTCGAACCTGCGCGGCGCACGGCCGGGCTGAGCACGCTGGCATGGGCCCCGCGGGCAGGACGTGCGATAGCGGGGTCAGGCCCGCGCAACCCGCGCAGGCGCTGCGAGCGGGGCAGACGCAGCGTCACCTGGAAACAGCATGGCGCATGCAGGGCTTTAGGATACTTCCATGCACCCCTGCGCATGAGCAGAGGCGCAGAGCGGACGCAGCCCGGCGCAGGCTAGTCGGCCAGCGACTCGAAGACGCCCGCTGGGGCACTGGTCACCAGACCGACAAGGTTGCCACACAAGAGCACACAGAGCCGCACATGTCGAGCACGGATGTCACTGCAAAACCCGCCTCCTCTGCCTATGGTCGGACGCCACCAGCCCACGGTGCAACGGCCTATCGAGACTGAGTGAGCAGGGCTTTTTCTTCGAGAACCCACCGCGCATGAGCTATAGCGCTGCGCCGTGCGCTCGCACTGCCGGCCGCCAGGCGCCGCAGGTGAAGGATGGCAAGCCAGCAGACAAGCGAGGCGCCTCTGCCCGTGTGCCTGGGCGCAACCTGGCTGCACTCGCGATCTGCAGGCCGGGCGGCAGGGCAGTGCGGCGCAGGGAATGTGAGCTGAGGCACCGTAACATGCCTTCCTAACTCCAACCCCAACCCTATGCTGCCCCATGGCATGGGGCCGGGGGCGCGCGGGCGGCACCGGTCGGAGGCGAGGTTGGGGAGCGTGCGCTGGCGGTCGGTCATGTGGTGCACAGCCTCGCGCCGCGCCTTGGCGGGGTGCGTGCGCATGCGGCCCGCCTGCCACCCCCCGGCCTGCCCCTGCTGGGTGCGCCGCCGGGCGCGCGCCCCCGGCCCCGCGGGGGTGCCACCTGAATCACCACCCCCGTCCCCCGGGCTCCCCGGCCACTGCCCTGCCTGACACCCAAAACCCTGGGGAGCCCCGCAGGCCGCGCACCGGTCCGCGCGCAGGTTGTGGCTGGGCTGCGCGGCCTCGCCGTGCCACTTGCGCACGGTTTCAATGCGTATGCGCTGCGCGTGTGTCGGCATCTTGCCCGCCTATACCCCGCCGCCGCGCGTGGGGCTCCGCTGGTCATGCACAGACGCGCCGCTCTCCAAACCGACACCAACCGAGCCCCGGGCGCCGCCACATCAGAGGGCCCGGCCCGGCCGCCTGGCGCGTGCGCCCGCATGCCAGACTGCCCCAGCTCGCTCGCAAGCATGCCACAAGCTCGGCGCCCGTCCGTCAGTGCCTGAACATCCGCCACATCGATTTGCCGCATTCAATCTGGCCCATCAGCCCGATGCGGCGCCCACACCGCCCAGCAACATCCGGCACTGCGCCATCCGTCCAGCGGCCGCCCGCGTGGCGACACGGCAGGGCAGGGCGCCGCCAGGCACACATAGAACCGCTTCTGTGCAGAGCACGCCTGCAGCCCACATGCGGCAGGGGCGCAAACGCACGCCTGCATGCAGAGCGACCGCCGCACCTGGATCTGACACATGGCCTCGGACGGCGGGAACAGCCGCCCCGCGCGGATGAGGTCCTGACACATGGCGTCCACGGCGCCCTCGATGGACGGCCTGCGCGGCGCGGCGCGCGCGCTCGCGGCACCGCTGCGGCCCCGCGCTCTGCCAGGCGCGCGGGCAGGGGCGCCCAGCGCCCGCCGTGACCGCCGGGGCGCCGCCGCACTTGGCAGCCTCTGGCACGCGTTCACGCAGCAGCGCATGCAGCATGCACTGCTACGAGGCAGCTCCTCGTAGCAGTGGCGACCAGCGTCGCAGCGGCGATCCAGGCCGCTTGCGTAGCCTGGCACAGCCTGCTGCCACACGTTGGATGCAAGCACAGCAAGCCCCCTGCACTTGGGATAAGCACTGGCCGGTTGTGTCCGCGCGCGCCGCGTGAGGCCTGACCCTACCCTATGCCTGGAGGCGCACCGCGTGGGGTGCCAGACGACAAAGTCGGCGTCGTGCGAAGCCTCGCCGCGCATGGCGCCGCCCACGCGGATGATCTGCCAGCCCTCATCTGCGGCCGCACGCGGGTGATCACGGCGAGCGCGCGATACCATACGGCCCGCATCGCGCACGCAGGGCCAGCATGCGCCGGCTGTGACATCATAGTAAGCAGCGCTCGCTCACGAGCACCGCAGCTGTGCAACCCGCCGCCCCACATCCCAGCGGCCAGCACAAGCAGCCTGCGAGCCCGAGCACCCACCCTGCGCGGTCGCCCAGCACAGGCGGCCGCCCGGGCGGCGGTCGCGCGCGCACCAGCGACGCAGTTGAGCGAGGCGAGCACGGCGGCCTCCATCTCGGCGACGTCCGCGGCCGGGCAGTCGGCCAGCAGGTCGCGCCGGTGCTGCAGCGAGAAGCGCACGCGCGCCGTCAGCGGCGCCGCGCCGCCCGGGCCCAGCGCGCCGCCCGGCCGCGCAGCCGCCTCAACGTCTTCCAGGCACCTGCCGCGTGCAGGGTTTCAAAAACCCTGCTTGCGTACGGCCGCCACCCCGCGCTGCACATGCAGCAGCTGCGCTGCGACGCGGGTTGCCGTTGCGTCGCTGGCGCTCGGCGCCCTGCACGGCGCGCCAGGCCGGCACCGCGCGCCTGCCGCAGGCGGCCCGACACCGCCGGCGCTGCGGGGCGAGCCGCATGGCGCACCTGAAGCCCATGTCCCACCAGGCGCGCGCGGTGCGCGCGCCGACGCAGGGCAGCCGCTTGAAATCGCGCCGCGAGCGGCTGCCGACGGCGCCCGCGCGCGCGTCCCCGCGCGAGGTGCGGATCTGCTCGTTCGCCCTGCGCGCGGCGGGCGGCGGTGAGCGCCGCAGCGGCGCGTCCCGGCCGCGCACGCAGGCGTGAGGCAGAGGCGCGCGCTCGCCCGGCTCCCTGGCTGAACGCGAGGCGAGTGCGGACGCGGGAAGGGGGGCGTGCCCCGCGGCAGGCGCTCAACAGGTGCTGCGCCGCTGCACTGTAAAAAATTGGCGGAGCAGGCGCAGCGACATGCCCAAGCCGTAGCAGTGCACCTCCCACTGGACAGTCACGCCGGCCGCGCGGCGGCGGCGCAGCGGCGGCCGCGCCCGCTCCCTGCAGAGCCCCGGCGGGCGCCAGGGCAAAATCCCAGCCCAGGAAAAACCCCGTCCCAGGGCGCCCGGGCCGCGCACTCGTGCTCCTCCAGCTGGCGCGTGGTGCCGCTCGCGGCGATGTCGGCGATCTGGCTCGCCAGCACGGGCCCGCAGAAGGGCAGGTCGCCCGGGCGCACGGCCGGCGTGATGTGGAACGCGGCCGCGCGCACGACCGACGCCACGCGCGCGTACTTCAGGCTCTGCGGCGCGCGCGGGGGCGTGGGTCCGGCGCCCGGCGCGCGGCCGGCGCGATGCAGGGCCGCTGCATGCAGACGCAGGCTCCGCGGCGCGCGCGGGGCATACTCCCGGCGCCCAGCGCGCGGCCGGCCTGGTGCAGGGCCGCTGCATGAGATGGCAGGCTCCGCGCGCCAGCCGCGCGCGGCGGCGGGAGGCCCGGGCGGGCGGGGAGCGGGTTGCAGGGGACCACAGAAGAGCAGCTGCGCTGCATATCTTGCGCCCACAAACAAAGACGGGGGCTAGCCATGTGAAGGACAATGCCCGAGCAGGGGCGGTCGTCTGGGGCGCCGCAACGCACCCTGAAATTGACGCGGCGCTTGGGCTCGCCGTCCTCGGTCTCTTCGCCGCTGTCGCCGGCGAGGATGTCGTCGGTGTCGCCGTTGAGCGCGTCCTCATACTTCTCCAGCGCGACCAGCTTGCGCACGATTGCCTCGTTGCCGCGCTCGCTGGCCGCCGCCTGAATGTACTTGGCCTGCGGGTGCAGCGATGCCCTCCCCTAAGCCATTGGCGGGTCGGGCGCACTTGGCCTTCGAGGGCAGAGGGACGCAGCCGCACTGTGACTGCACTGGAGCAGTGAAGCCTGCTCAGAGCGTGCCACGTGCAGGGCGCCGATGCTCGCTGCGCTGGCGCTGGTGCGCGGGACGCAGCCGGCGGCGCAGCAGGCGCGGCAGCACAAATGGCGGCAGCCCAACTCCACCACCGGGCGCCTCCGCCCTCAGCTGGCCGCAGGCCTTGGCCTGGAGCCGGGGCCGATGATGGGCTGACATGGAGCTGGGGCATGCGGCACGCATACGGCCAAGAAAAGGGTCCAGGGTTAGGGCGTGGGAGCGCGTCGGGGAGCGCGCCTGCAGCACCAGCTCGACCTCGGTGGTGATGCCGGGGTCGGGCGCGCGGCCCAGCCAGCGCGCGTAGTGCTGCAGCGGGCTGACGGGCGCGCCTGCCAACGCACCTGCCGTGGCAGCAAAAGGGGTTTGTCATGCATGCCGAGCGTGCCGCGGGCGAGGGTGCAGCAGAGGGCAGCCGCGCAAGCATGTGTGCGTGCGTGCATGCAGCGCCTGGTGCTGCAGCCTGGCAGTGATGCACGGGAGCCCGGCGGACGGCCCTGCAGGGGCGCAGGCGCGGCGACGGTGGCCTCAGGCGGCGGCGGCTCCCTTCTCAACACTCCCGCGCCCTACATCTGCCCCGGGGTCTCCTCCTCAAGGCGCACCGACCGAGTCGGGCGTGGCGGGCGTGGCGGGCGCGTGCGCGGCCTCGGGCAAGCGCCGGCCCTGCGCCAGGCAGCCGAGCAGCCAGTCCTCGCCCACGGCGTGCTGGCCGCCGCGCGCGGGCGGCGCGGCCGCGCCCACGCCCGCCGAGCCGACCACGACGTGCGTCAAGCAGCGGTCCTGGGCGTCCTGCGCGCGGCGCGGCCTCGGCGTCAGGGGTCAGGGCGGTGTGGGTTTGGCGGCCCCTGCGCTCCACCTGCAGACCGCCGGTGCATGCTGCGCGTGTATCGGCCGCCCTGCGCCGCGCCTGGTGCGACTATGTGCAGAAGGGGGTATGGGAACTCACGTGAACACGCTTGCGGCAAGCGGTGCAGCGGACCGGTGCGCCTGCGGCGGGGCGCAGGCTTGCAGGACCTCCGCACAGCGCGTGTCTCGCTGCCACCAGCTGCCGCCACAGGACTCGCAGCCCAGGTGTTGCTGCCAAGGGGGGTAGCGACGGCGTTCAGCAACGGCGTCGCATCCGGAGGCCAGCGGGCCGCGCGCCTCTGCCACCGCGGCGCCCGCTGCCTCCAGCTTTGGGCGCCACACCTTCAGCCGCTGCGAAAACATATCAAAGCTGCGCTTCACGAAGAACACCTGCAGAGCGCGCGCGCCAGTTTGGGTCGCTGGCACCGCGGGACAGCGAGCGCAGCGAGCGCGCGACGGGCGCAGGTGCTCTGCAGCGCCCACCGTGACGCCGCTCAGGTAGCCCTTCACGTCTGTGCTGTTGGACGCGCCGCTGGGCGTGGTGGGCGTGGCCGGGCTGGTGCGCTGCCTCTTCTTGGGAGGCGTCTGCGCATGGCCGCTCGCCATGCGGCGTACTTTGTGCGGTTAGGCTTCGTTTGGAGGCGCTGCGCCACCTTTACACCTGGCTATCCATGCACGCCCGCTTGCCGCAAGCGGACAGCGCTGCAAGCGCTTGCCGGAGGACGCATTGTCACCGAGCTTCGCGGCAGCCAGTCGCCCCCTGTGCGTGCCCGCTTTGCCTGCAGGGCTCTGGAAGGACCACGGGAGCCCCGGTGATTTCCTTTACTTATGTCCTGGGCTGCCACAGCTTGTGCAGCAGAGGCTCGTGTAACTGTGCTCGCCACGCCCTAGCATCAGTAAAATCAACACAAAAATCAACACCAGCCAATGCTCTGTCACGCAAGCTCCACACCTCCAGCACTCTGTGTCTACGGCCGCCGGCGCGGAGCGGGGTGGCGGCTGGGAGCGATGGGCCCCGCTGCCAGCCGCTGCAGGGACAGCCTGCTGCGCTCGCGAGCGGCCGTTTACCTGACGGAGGCCGCCGCGGCGCCCTGGCTGCTGCCCCTGCGCCTGGCCGGCGCCCTGGTCGTCTCTGCCGCGCTCACCGTCCGCGCCGCGCGCCTCTACCTGCGGTGCGCCGCGCCGCCTGTGCTCAAACAGGCGACAGAGGCTGACGGCATGGCGTGTGCCGTGTTTCACACTGCCTCTTTAGCCTTTGGTGCTTTGATGCTAGGATGCAAGATGCTCCGCTTGGCAAGCCAGAGCTGGGAGAGCGCAACCGGCGACTGCACTAACGCTGCAGCTGGCGCCCTGTGCTCGCTTGTGCCGTTGACAGGGCACTGGTATCGCTTGTCTTCCAGCGCTCGCGCTCTCTTGACAGCCTGCGGCTCAGCCTGTCACTGCAGGCTACACGGACCATGCCAAGTGTAAGCCCAGTGCTGCCTGGGGGAAGAGGAGCCCTGCGTGGCGCGCTCAGCGGAGCCCTGACCCCGCCAGCGCCCCTGCCCCAAGCTGGCGGCCCACACCCTTGCGCGCGTGCGGCAGGTCGGCCTGGGCGGCGGGCGTGTGGGCGGCGCTGCTGGCGCTAGCGGCGGCGCGCTGGGGCGCGGGCCGCACGCTGGGTGCTGCCGCGGCTGCCTGGGCGGCGGCCACGTGCCGGCAGCTGCTGCGCCAGCCGCTGGCCGTCCCCAACACGGGCCACCGCTTGGGCGCGCACGGGTACGCCGGTGCGCACCCAACCGCGCTCCGGTCGGCCGCCCGCCGGGTTGCCGGCGCTCCGCCTGCACGGCTTGGTCCGGGCCCGCTGCTGCGGCTGCCAAACGAGCGGGCCCTGCGCGTGTACTCCGTGCGTCCCAGACACCGACATGCGCGAGCGTGCCGCCGGCGGCGCCCGCTCATCCGGCCGATGGCGAGTACGCGGGCGCTGCGAGCCTGCGCCGGGCATCGTCATGCGCTCGCGTGCTTGCCCCCCGGGCACGGTACCGCGGCTCGGCCGGCGCCACGCGCACAGGCGGCCCCGCTCAGCTGCGCAGGGTCGCTCAGCGGCGCGCCGGCGCGCGGCAGGCGCGCACTGCGAGAACACGCTGGAGGCGCTGGCGGACCTGGCGGCGCGCGACCGCGCGGGCGCCGCGCCCGGCCTCGCGTACATCGAGTGCGATGTGCACGTGCCGCGCCCGGCCCCGTGCACCGCCCCGCGCTCCCTGTGCCGCAGGCCGGGCATCACAGGCTGGACCCTGGTGGCGCCGACGGCGCTGCGTGCCCGCCGCACACATGGCTGTCACACGTGCATGATGAGCCTGCCTCCGCCCTCACGCAGCACCGTGCTGTCCAACCCACCTCCCGGCACCCACGCCGCTGGCGCATGCGCCCGCCGGGCCGGGGACTGTGCCCCCCAAAGCGCCGTGGGCGGCCCCAGCCGCGAGCGCTCTGCCCGTGGGGCGCAGGAGACAGCGGGGACCGCACCATCATGGGCGCAGGGTCCGCACCCTACCCTGACCTATCCGGGGCGCAGGAGACGGCAGACGGCGTGCTCGTTGTGCTGCACGACCTGCCGTCACTGCTGGCAGCGTCGCTGGGCGAGGGCGCGAACCGCGCGGCGGCGGCTGCCCTGCGCGCCGCCGGGGTCAACGCCGCCACCGCACGGGTCCAGGTGCAGCACTCTGACAGGCGGGCAGGTGACACGCCCGCTTGGCCATACGGGCGGCAGCACCCCGGGCGGGAGGCAGGCATGTGATGTTGCTCATCGCCCGTGCGATTGCCAGACATCCGGACCTGCGCGCTGCCCGGGACCTGCGCGCTGCCCGCAAGCGGGTCTGAATGCCCTGCGACCCATGCGCCGCGCATGTGGCAGACTGACCTGGCATTCGGGCGACATTCAAGATCCCCGTGCAGGGACGTGCATGCCATGGCTGCTTGCCTCCTTGTGCTGATGCGGTGCGTACGTGTCTCCGCAGGACCTGTCGCTCGCGCAGCTGCGGAGCGTGCACATGGGCGGCCGCAGCGGCGTGCACATCCCGCTGCTCGCAGATGTCCTAGAGTGCGCGCCCGGCGCCACGTCTTTCACAAGCTCGCTGTCCACCTCGCATCTGGCCTGCCGCATGTGGCCGGCAGCAGATGGATGGTCGAACAGCTGTTGCTAGCTAAAGATAGGGCATCTGTTTAGACACCTAGAGTTGGAGCCAGATGACAGGCGCATGGGCGGGCGCCAGGTGCTGCCAGCGAGAGGGCGTGCGCCGGCCGGTGGCCATCGAAGTGAAGTCGCTCCACACCGACGCGGGGCGCGAGCGCTTTATTGCGCTCCTCTGGTGGGTTCGCGCTGCACCTTTCGCCCTCTGAGCCGCATTGAGCGGTCACGCTGAGCACAAACGCTAATTGCTGCTTTCGCATGTGAGCTCGCGCCCCGGTCTGGCTGCACGTGGCGCTGCAACCATGCGCTTACCATTCAGCGAGCGCGTGTGCTACTGCCGATCCGCCGGACAGGTCATTGTGTCTCACGCCATGCGGCGGCGCGCGTGCAGCGAGTACCGGGCGTCGCCGCACTGCGCGGCGCTGCAGGCGGCGTGCCCGGAGCGCGCGTACGCGCCGTTTGGGTGGGCGGCTGCAATCGCCTTCCCGGGCGCGTGGGCGTCCGCGTTCGGCGCGCTGGGCGGGCCGCAGTGGCGGCGCTGGGCGACGCGCTGCCTTGACGGCGGCCTGCCGGCGCGTTCCTGCGTGCTGCACAGCCTGGACTTGCTGCGGGGCGCCCGGGATGCGGCGGGCACGGCACGGTGCCCAGCTGGTCTGGTGTTTGCAGCATAGTGCGCGCCACAGTGCAGGACGAGCTCGGGCCTGATGCGGGGCCGCAGTGGGGTTGCTTGGCAGAGGTCTAGGCTGCCGGCATGCCTACGAGCCCTGCTACAGGCCTTTGGCTCTTGTAATGTGCTAAACACAGCTCATTTCTACAGATTCAGGTGTGTAACTTGATAAACACAGTATGTTTCTTCGACACGCTATGCCCCTGCGCTTTCTGTCATTTCTTACAAACCACGTTGAACATAGGTCGCAGTCCTACAACACAGGGCTCTTCAGGGGCGCCAGCCCATACAGCATGCAGGCAGCGCAGTCAACCTACACCGGGTACACATGTTCTGCACGGCCAAGGGTGTCCACCGGCCGGCCCCGCGGCCGTCACTTGGCAGCGGCGGCCGGCGCGCCCTGCTGCGCGGCGGCCGGCGCGCCCTGCTGCGCGGCGGCCAGCGCCGCGAAGCGGCCCAGGTCGGTGCGCAGGATGTTCTCCACGATCGGTCGCAGCGTGCCGGCCAGCGGCGCGAGCGCGTCGGGCACCTCGTAGGATATGGTCAGCTTGACCGCGCACGCGGCGGGGCCCTTGCGGTAGAAGCGGATCTGCCCGCGGTTGGCCACGTCCACGCCGCCGCCGAAGCTGCCGCCGGTGGAGCCCTGCGCGCGCGCGGCGGCGTGGGCGCCGCGCGCGCCCCGGGGGCACGCCCGCACGGCGCGGCTGGCCCACGACTCGCTGCAGGCATGTATGAGGCATCGACGGCATGGAAGCGCTCGTCATGCAAAGCAAGCAACAGGCCGGCAGGCGCACGCAAGCATCACCATGCGCACGCCGCCGCGCGCGCGGCAGCGGGTCGGGCGCGCCGCGCGCCTGCACCGAGCGCCAGTGGATCTTCTGGTGGCGCGTCGGCGCCAGGTTCTGCGCCAGCCAGTTGAACTCAAAGTCCTGGTTGAGCTGCCGCGTCGCCAGCGTCCAGCGCGACAGCCGCGGGTCCTCCGGGACCACCTGCGGGCGGCCCCGCCCACTCGCGCGCTGACACACTGTGCGGAAGCGATGCATGACCCCAAACGCAGGCCCCCGCCTGACCCAAAACGCACCTTGCAACCTTACAGCAGACACAGGTCGGCAGCCGGGCCTGCTGCCACACCAAAGATGTTGCTGCCACCCAGGTAACGTGACACGGCCTGGCCGCGCCGGCCCACCTTCACGGTGCGGATCCAGGGCATCCACTGCGGGATCCGCTCGCGGTCCTCCCACATCGCGTAGCAGCGCTCCACCGGCGCGGCCACGTCGGCCTCGGCGCTGTTCTCCAGCCACTGTGACGCGCGCCAGCGCGCGCCATTGCTGCAGCCGCCGCGCAGCGGCGCGCCGGCCAGCGCGGCGTGCCGGGCTCTCCTGCAGCGGGTCCCTGCATCCCAGACACGTAAGAAGGTCACCAGGCGCCCTCCCGCACACTGTGGCAGAGGCTTCCAGCTTATAAGGCACTTCTAGTTGCCCTCTCTGCAGCCGGCCACAGTCCGCAGCGCCCCCTGCCAGCAGCGCAACCTGCGTGCCAAGCGCCCTGACCTCCTAGGCCTGTCTACCTTGCACACTTGCTGTGGTGCCTGCCTTGCTTGGCACCGCTGCTCACCAGGGAAACAGTGTCGCCTCCCTATCGAGCCAGGCTCAGCCACAGGCGGCAGGCCCATGCGCCTGGTCAGCTGCCTGATCAAGCACCGGGGGGGTGAAGCAGTGGCCCACTCAGCAAGCACTCAGTGTCCTGCGTGAGAACAGGGCAAACGCAATCTGTGAAGCCTGCCAGCAGACGTTGCAGACATGAGAGCTGCGGCAACGCCAGCACGCGGTCAGCAGCACAGCACAACAGGCCGGCGCCACGCTTCACCGCACCTGCCAGGCGCGCTGCAGACGCCCAGCACTGTGTATGTGGCTGGTGAAGCGCGCGCTGTGGTTGCCGGACCGCTCCTAGATGAGGCAGCTGCGATGCCTGGCGCTGAAGAGGCAATCACGGAGAGCTCGCTGGATGCTGGTGCATACAGACTCAACTCAACGCATACAGCAGACGCACACCACAGAGTCATTAATGAGACACTCACCTTGCTTGCGGTTTCGAGCATTGTAGTCTGAAGCAAAGTAGGGATGCAACTCTGCAGTTAGGTGACAGTGCTGGGCGTGTTAAACTATGAGGTTAAATGAGGTGGCTAGGGAGTGGTGGCTTAAGACGAGCCTTGGCTGTCTAATAAATAGCCTCTCCTCACTGCTTTTGGTGCAGGAGTCCGAGCCACGGCTGTAGAAAATACCCTTAGGGCCATGTTTGAATTCTTTTGTGGCCTGGCCTGGCCAAGTCCGCGGCTAACGAGGCGACCTAAGGAGATCGCTCGTGAGCACCTTCATTACGGTGCTGTGCAGCGAACCTGGGCAGACAGCGAAAACGGTCGAGGCACAGTTAGATACTCCATCTGTCTTCACATGATGCTGGACCACAGCTGGACCTCGATACACACCAACTGGGCGTACGGACGAGACATCCTAGCACCATTTCTGACGCGTGACCAGCCTCATGTGCGCTCACAGGTTGTCTCATCTTGGAATACACTTCTGGCAACGAGCACAGTAAGAGTGCCACGCGCTGGTCACGCCTGTAAAAACGCCAGTAACGCTGCACAGGGCCAGCGCTGCGCCCTCTCCTGCAGCGGGCGCCCGCAGTCGGCGCACCCGCCGGGTCAACGGCGAGCGCCTCAGGGCCCTATGCAGGGCCGCTAGGCGCCTGCACAGCTTCGTCTCCTCCCAGCACGCTGGTCGCTTGGCAGGAGCTTGGGGCAGGTATGGGCTCGCCTGGGGCGAGCGGGAAGTCCTCCCCTGCGGGCAGCAGCGGGCCCGGCCCGCCGCCCGCCAGCGAGCTGGCGGTCATGCTGCAGCGCTTTGGCCTGACGCTGGCGCAACATAGCAGAAGACGCAAAAGCCTGAGCCGGGCGGCTGCGGAGGCGCGCCGCGTGTGCACGCCGCTGCGCCTCATACGGCCGGGGACAGCCGGCGCGTGGGGCACGCGTGCACGCCGGGGGCGTGCGAACAGAGACGACGCTGTAGGGCCTGGCAGCGCATGTGTGAAGCTGCACCTGCGCCGCTCTGCAAGCGCTCACTGCCTACACACTGACAGTGGGCCCTCCAGCGCGCCAACAAGCGAGGCGCGCCCGGCGCGCCCGCCAGCATGCACACCACCATGGCAGCCAGCCAGCCAGCACACAGAAGTACGAGAGGATGCTCCGAGGGCGGGTGAGGGTGAGCAGGCAGCCGTGGGCGCACGCTGTACGCCGCTGGGCACGCTCAGCTCCTTGGGCGCCTGTCCGCGGCCGGCAGCGCGCGGCCCTTCAGCCAGCTGCCCGCCCGGCCCCCCACCCGCCCTGTCGCTGCCGGCCTATCGGAGAGCGCACTCTGGCGATAACGCGTCCCCAAATGCGTCCCCAAACCCGGCCGGGCCTCCTGTGCCGGCCTTGCAGCGCGATGCGCTTCACCAGGTCTCAGGACCGCAGCGCTTGGCCGCCGAGTCGCGCGCTGCAGAAAGCGCTGGGCCCTGCGGGACCCCGGGTGCCACGGCAGCCTGCTCGAACGCACTGGGCTGCCGCGGCATGGCTGCCACGCGAGCGCGCACGCCCGGCAGGCCCTGCAAAAAGGAAACTCACACCGCCTCTGACGCTGCGCCAGCGCAGCACCGCGCCAAAGTGCGCGCAACGCCGCGAGCATGCAGCATGTACGCCATTCCGCTCGTTACCGCCCCGCTGGCACCGCCCGCGGCGGCTGCCTCCCAAGGGGTGGCCGGCGGAGCGGCTCCGTGGCGCGCTGCTCCGAGCACGCGGCCTGCAGCAGCCAAACAGCCTGCAGCTGGCCAACCAACCCGCCAGGCAGCCGCAGCGCGTCTCACCGCATGCGCGCCGCTGCAGGCAGGAGCGCCAGCCGCGCCCAAGCAGCCCGGCGGGCTGGAGGCAGCGAGCCCGGCGTCTGCGCTCGCACCACAAGCGCCGCCAGCGCCGCCCGCCGCCCGGGGGCCTGGCGGCTCTGCTGGTGCGGTAGAAGCCTGTGGCATGCACCAGCGCGGCCTGCCATCTCTGCTGTGCGGCTGCTGCGGCTGCGCGGTGCTGCCGCACAGCGCGCGAGTGCCAGGCCCGGGCTCTGTCGCCGCGCCTCCCTCCCCCAGCTGTGCGGATGCACCGGCCCCGGCTCGAGAGTGCTGCGCACGCAGGCGCGCTGGAGAGCCCGCAGCAGGCCTGCATGCAGGTGACAGCATCGGATTGCACCATGCTAAGTGCGGGCCAGAGCTCGGTGCCTCGGAGAGCCGGGCGCGGCTGGGGTGCGGTTCGGAGCAGGGCGGGCAGGCCGGGGTGCCTGCGGTGCCGGGCAGCAGAGGCTGCTCAGGCTGGGAGGCTGCCGCTCATGCGCTCGCAGACTGGCGACAGCAGCTGACCAGCTTGCGCATCCATGCACCGACGTCAGTAATTGGGTATGTGGCAGGCTTGGCCGCTGGTGGCAGTGAGCCAGGCTTGCCAAGGCTTGCATGCGTGGGGTGGCTGCAACAGCGCCGAAGTACACCAGATGCTTGCATGCAGATTCATCAAGTCAACAGTGAAGAGGCACTGGACTTCGCAACGTCTGTGAACGGTGTTGCTCTCGCCAGAAGTGCGTGTGAGGATTGTTGACGTGGCGTGTCCGCAACAGAGACCAAGTGCGCTGCGCTCGCCCTGCCATCCTGGAGCCGCGTGCAAAGGCAACCGCCGTGTCACACGCAGTGCGGTGCCATGCTCGCGTCGGGCCGGCCACCGCGCTGCTGCAAGCACGCCTAGCTGGGCGACCTGCATATACACGCTAGGTTTCTCCTTTGCCTCTGTTCATTTTTGTGATGTGCATGTCCGTCTTAGCCTCAGGTGTTGCTTCTGCGTGTTCATTTGAACTGCTCATGCATGTGCAGTATGTGTGTACGTGTGAATGAAAAGCACCCTAGCATGAGGGGATGCAAATGGTCCTCACGAGAGGTGCATTGTGAGCGAGAGCAAGCTTGCTTTTAAGGCGGTCTTGGGCGTACAGCATATGTGCACGTGGTACGCACTGCCGCCCTCTTGCTGCCTGCAAGCATGTATCGGACGCGGCTTCAAGTGAGGAGGCAGGCAGAGGGGAACACAAACCACGAGGCAGCAGATAGGCTTGCCATGTGTCACATGAGTAAACAGCAAGGACACTCGTCCTAAACAGACATCAGCTAGACTGCAACTGCAGCAGATGGCATCGGCTTCACAAACAAGCCACCCCAGTAGCAGCTGGCATCCGCACCCTCGTCCCCGTGATCGCTGCTGGTCGGTTCAGGACGGAGGTAAGCACCGCACGGCCACTGTGCGGTGCTCCTGTGCGGTGCTCCTGACGAGTGTAATGTACGACGGCATGGTCCCTGCCAAGTTTTTGATCAGAGCAAACCCGTATGCCAGTTGGCAAGGTCAGGCACCAATCGGAGCAACTACAATGCTCTGGCAGACGTGCCAGCGGTGCAGGCTGTTTGCACAGGGAGAAGGGTTGCGCAGGCATGACTGCCTCTGAACGCTGAGTAACACGCAGGTGCTGCAAGTGCGCGTGCACAGCGAAGAGGCGCTGCTGCGGACAGCCTCACCAAAGGTGTGCGGCTGCCCTAGCACTAAGCATCCCCTCAGCAGCTGCCCCCTCAGACCACCTTCTTCTCCACAGCTCTCAGCCCTACCGCTCCTTATACATCAGGTGTAGTTCATAGTGTGCTAGCGCTGGAGCGCTGGTACCAGGGCTTTGCCACTATGTGTGTCTGTGTCAACGGTCAATGACGCAGCGTGTCTGTGCAATTTGCATAACCTGCAGATAGCGGGCGCCATCTGTACAGAAAATTGCACCTGGGCACCACGTGCGTTCAAGCTAGCCAGCTGCGCTTTGCACCTGGCAAGGTTTGGCGCTGGCACCAATTTGCAACCCTGCGGCGCCTTGATGTGCCTGGTGCAAGCAGTGGCCCCAGCGCCACGCACCGTCTAGGCCTGCTATTGCATTACACTTGCTTGCCGTGAGGTGCACGTTGGCTAATAAGCAGAGATGGATGACCGCCTAGCTCTCGGCAGCGGCGAGTGCCTGCCCGCGCCTGCTAGCCAGTGTCACGCTGTGCGGCTCGCCTCCTAGGCGCCGGCAGCACACGCATTCAAGCGGAGGCACTCTACTTTGCTAGCTTTTGGCAGGCTCTACGCACGGCTAGCAAATACACTCCTTAGGTTCCCCTTATGTATGTTCTGCAGCATGCGAGCCAGGCCTGCCTTCCGCACTGCGCCCCGCATCGCTCTGACGTCCGCTCCTGCGTGTGCGGCCAGGCCCGCGCCGCGCCACAGGATGGTCGTGCCGGTGACGAAGAAGCAAGTTGTGGTCTGCTGCGACGGCAGCTGGTGCGGCGACACGGCCGGCACGGTGTCCAACATCAAGCTGCTGGCGGACTGCTTCGCGGGCAAGGTGCTGCACGCCCGCATGGCCAGAGCCACATGGCTGCCCCCTGCTCCCTGTGCCCACATGCACTTCGTGCAGAGCCGTCACGCTGCAGATGCCGCGCCGTTGCCGCACTGTAGGTCCCCCACATGCATGCAGCCCGGCCTTGCTGCTTGCGGTGCCTGCGCACCCTTCGTGCCCGCGCGCCACACAAAGAGAGCCATGCACACGCTGTGGCTACTGTCACACGCCATGAGCGTCGCCGTGCGGCAGGTGCTGGAGCAGGACAGCGACTACCTATGCGAGCGCACCAAGGATGGCGTGGTGGTCAAGTACTATGAGGGCATAGGCCTGGCTGGGTCGTTTCAGGACTACATTGTCAACGGCGCGATCGCTGACGACATCGCCGCCGCCTGTACAGCCGCGTATCGCTTCATTGCCACGCAATTTGAGGAGGGCAGCGAGGTCTGGATGTTCGGGCTGAGCCGCGGCGCGCACACCGTGCGGTCGGTCTGCGGGATGATCAATAACTGGTGACCCCCTCGGCGCCGCCCGCTGCAGCGCACCCGCGCTGCTGTGACGTGTCTGTGCGCTCATCAGCCAACAAGCCCCCATGTCAGGCGTACACCGTGCCAAATTGCGCCTGCGCTGCTGGGCGCAGGGGCATCGTGGACATCAGCAAGATCGGCGGCGACGACAAGCTGGACACCTTCTGCGACGCCGTCTACCGCATGTACCGCAGCCGCGACGAGCAGTACCACCCCAGCAGCCGCTACGCCGCGGAGTTCAAGGCGCGCTTCAGCCACGCGCGCGGCCGGCCGCCCATCAAGTTCCTGGGCCTGCTCGACACGGTCGGCGCGCTGGGCGTGCCCAACATCAACCCAGGCGTCGGGCTGAGCTACGAATTCTACGATCAGAACGTGTCGTCCGAGGTCGCCAACGTGTACCAGGCGCTGTCGGTGCACGACCGGCTGTCGGTCTTCGAGCCGTGCTTCGTGCGGCGCGCGGCGGCCAAACAGGCGCTGCCCTGTCAGGAAGTCTGGTTCGCGGGCGCTCACTACGACATCGGGCGTCAGCGATTTGTCTTCCCGCGCGCGAAAGGCAGCCTGGTCGAGCGCGCTGTGCACGATGTCAACGACGTCTTCAACGTGCTCATGACCAACGTCGAGCCCACGCTCGAGTGCTCGGCGGCCGTGCTGGACTGGATGCTGGCGCGCATCGCCGCGACGGAGGCCGACGTCACCATGCTGCTCGACCCCGCGGGCGCCATGAAGCGCTGCTGGACGGAGCCATGGGAGGACCACGTAATTCACCTGCCCGCGCTGAAGAAGAATGCGTACGACGAGCTCCTGCACCGCTTCAAGCTTGTGGGCATCCTGCACCCCTTCGGCTCGATCATCCTGCGCGATCGCGACGTCCCCGCGTACTGCGAGAAGACATGCTTCTACGTGCGGCCTGACGGCAGCGTTGCTGACAAGCAGCTGCGGTCTGACAGCAGCGCTGCTGACAAGCAGCTGCTCAGCAAGGAGTCGGGGTTCCAGTCAAGGTCGTACGACGCATTCAGGTGCCTGCGGCCATCGGACATGGAGGTGAAGTTTGTCAAGGGGCCGTGCCTGGAGCTGAGCCATGGGACGAGCAAAAGCAGGGTGTGAGCTGGCCCATGCGCTCGTGTGATGGCCCGTTGAAGCGTTCAAGTCCCTGCTCCTATGCATGCAGTCATTGCCTGCGGGCTGCCCTGCGAGTGCAAATTGCAGCCTGGCTTTGCTGCAAGCTAGACCAGGGAGTATTTGGGCAATTTCACGAGCAAGGCGTAGTGTGTTCGAGATGCATAGTAGATTTTTTTGTCATGCAGGTCCCTGCATATGTTCCGTACACTCCGGTGCGGATGCTTATCTCCTACATGCATAGTGCATGTGCATTGCTTTGGCATGCACATACTTGTGGCGCCCGCGTAGAGGCTGCATACCTTTTCACACGAGTGGACTTCTTTCTAGGCAGGCGTGTTAGCTAGGCTTTCACCTAGGCAGACAAGTTAGCTAGGGATACCACGACGGATCTGCTTGTTGATGAGCGCGTGCGTCACGTGTTGCAGCCGTTAGTGCGTTGCTGCTGATGAGCAGAGACTGCTTTCAGCACTAAGATTTAGGGCATGAGGCCAGTGCCCTGCTTTTTCAACCCCTACAGTGCAGCGTGCGTGCTAATCATGTTTGGTGTATATGTATATGTTTGGTGTAGTTGCCCAGCACCCCTGCTCTGTATCTGCCAGCCCCTCTCGAGTGCCATGTACCTGTAGGCTGCCACAGGCTGTGCTCTGCAAGGAAATGTTCTGCACACCGTCAGGTGGGTGCATGTACTTTGACAGCGCAGTGGTCGAGGATTACGTAGGTGCTTTGGTGCAAGCATGATCTTTGAGACTGCTTAGGTGTTGCTGTTAGCATACTGTCGTACAGGGCGCCAGTGCAACATGTGATAATAATGGTGCTGTGTTCAATCAGCCAAGCAAGTCTATGACGGCGCAGCGGCTCATAGAGATGTCCTACAGCAACCTCTGACAAAAGCCGTGCAACTACAGACCAAGGGAGGGCTGCAGGCACAGAGCTGCACAGCCGCTTGTGCACGGCATGACACATATCTAGCTCCCAGACAGCCTATCAGTGTCTAGCAAAGTGCGTGCGCTCCACCAAGCGTGTATCAGGCTACTGGTAGAAAATCTCCTTTGCCCAGTGCATGGGATCTTTGCGCCTGCTTGTGCACCCGTTGTACGATCACCTGCTTGTGCACCTGGCACATAAGGAAGGGCACGTTCACATGGAAGGTGCAAACCCTTGCTGACACCTGACTACTACTTAGCACAGCAGATGTGTGAGCTAGATAGCGGACGTCTTTCACATCTGTCACAGTGCCAGCAAGTGTAGCACAATAGTGCAAAGGTCCAGTAGTTGCCACAGCTGTGTGCATGCAGCCTGCTTGACACACAAGCACGATCAAAGATTAAGCTCCAAACTTGCTGGCAGGTATGCCTCACCATAATGGCACCGGCGGCGACGATGATGACAAGCTGGGCAAGCGCCCTGCGATCAGCTGACCATGCCTGTCCGCCTTGGCCACCAAGTAAGCATGACTGCTGCGCGCTCGCAGGCGACTTTGAGGTTGGCAAGCTCCACCACAGGTGCCGCCCGCGTCCACTGTTTGGTTGCCAGTGCGGCCCTGCTATGCGCACTTGCACTCCAGCTTGTCTGCAGCGCCGCGCTGACTGTGCAGCACGGGCGGCCGCAGCCTGACGCGCATCAAGCGCCTGGTCTTCATCCGGCACGGCGAAAAGCTCGTGCGGGCGCCCTGGCTGCCCAGCTTCCTTGACAACGGCTCAGTGTTGAGGCCGAGCTGGCAGGCGCGCTGATGGCGTGCCGCCGGGCCCAGGATGAGGACGACAACGGCAAGACGTCCTACCTGAGCACTGAAGGTATCACAAGGGCTGACAATCTCTACCGGGTGGGTCCTGGCGCTTGGCTGCCAGCCTAGTTGGTGCCTTTGCAGCTGGTGTGTGCGTGCGCCAAGTCCGTTCTGACGTTCTTTTCCCTCACTCTATCCCAGCTGCCTGTGGAGGTGTCACGCAGGAGCTGTCAACTGGCAGCTACCCTGCAGGTGTTTGGCAGCGGCCCGGGCTCGGTGTTCAAGCCGGATGTGATCTACGCCATGCAGCAGGGCAAGGTGTGCTGGCTCTGCCACGCGCGCCACTTTCAACCAAGTGTCTGCATGTGCGTATAGTGTCCTGTCTTGCCGGCCCTGCTGTCGGGCAGCGGTTGCGCTTTGCGTGTGGAAAGGCTGTTGCTCACAAGGCGGCACGCTGGGGCAGCACGTGGACAACAGCAACCGGCCGTACCTGACCGTGGCGCCGCTCGCCATTCACCTGCGTGCGTTCGCAGAACGCCATGCGCCCCGGCTCTTGTGCACCGTCCAGCATTGCGCTGCTAGCAGCTAGCGGCCGTGGCCTCAACCAGTGCCCCTGCTCATAAGCGAGGCTGGGCACCGGTCTTTCAGCAGACACTAGCGGGCTGGTGTCCGCGGCAGACATGGACCCGGTGTCTGACGAGCGCAGGGAGAACGACGCCGGCGTCTTTGACAATCAGTTCAACCAGAAGCAGCGCTTGGTGCGCCCCTGCACACCAGCTTGCACATTGTTTGGCAGCTTCTGGTGCACTGATCTCCAACTGCGCCGCAGGACCTGGTGCACGACATCGTGAAGCGCGCCAGGGACCACGAGTATGATGACAAGACGGTGCTTTTCTGCTGGGTGCGCTCCGCATCTCCTGCTCGCTTGTGCATGGGTGTCTGTGATGAGCCTCTGGCAGCCTGTTAGTCTGAGTCGCTGGCTGGCTGTGGTGAGAGGCCAAACCCTTCCCGCCATCATGGTGCCATGCATGGTGCAGGAGCACAAGAACATTCCGTACATCGTCGGTGAGCTCGGCCTCTCCGGCCACGAGCTGCACTGGGGCCTCGACCCTGAGTCGGGGGTGCGCCCCGTGGCTGTCCGCTCATGCTGCGCTGTCCAAGTGCAAGGCTTTGTCAGCCACGTTCGCCCTGAGCTCCATTGCCAGGCCGCACCACTGGACGTGTGATGCTAAATGTAGTGCTTAAGCAGTCTCGTTCGCCTTGTCTGCTCAGCGCCCTAATCAGGCAAACATGCCATGATGCTCAGCATCGGGTCGAGGCGCCGCGCAGGCGGACGACCGGGACAACTACTCTGCCATTTGGTCCTTCACGCCGCGCGATGGCCGGGTCCTGCTGCAGGTCTTCAAGCAGTTTGAGGTCGAGGCCGGCGACTCGCGCTCCAACAGGCCGCCCCGCGTCATTGTAACAAACAATGATGACTACACCAACGTGGTCTGGGAGCGGGAAGAGTAGTTTGTCTGTGTAGCGCTTGTTGTGAGAGGGTATCATGTCATTTGGCGTTTTCAGCACACCCGCTCACTCTCACGGCACGGCGTGAGGCAAACAGCATCAGGTGAGCTCTTTCAAGCAATGGAGCGGGCTGCCCTCGCTCTTTTGGTGCTGTGTTGATCCATGCAATGGGGTATGCATCAGGACCCAGACGGATTTGCCATAGAGGCCGCAGCTTTCAGATGAGCTGTGGGCATCTCTGTTTCTTTCCTGGGACGAGTATCTTTTTTGGCATGATGGCAGTCAGATAGGATGCGCCGGCTGTGCCTGGTTCTGAGCATGACCTGCAACACACGTGCGTTATTTTTGTTTTTGGCTGTAGCCTCCAGCAGTATATTTGACGTGGTAGTTGTTTGCAGTGGGGGTTGGCTTTGGGTTTACGGCGAGCCTGCAGATGTCTCCCGCGCCATTTGCGTGGGCTGTACGGCTCTAGGTAGCGCGTGATTTGGCATAGTAGCGAGAGCGATGAGTGGTGACGCAGTAAATTTTGGCGTCTTCATCAATTTTCTTTTTGCGTTCCTGACAAGGGTGGCGCACCCCAGACTTTGCATGTTACTAGCGGTGCTACAGCTCAATGTGCCAGCAAGCAGCATGCAGGCAGGTCGGTTTTGAGGTGTATCACGGTCCACTGCCACATATAGGAATGTATGTGAAGCGTGTGTGGCAGGCGTGAAAAGTGGGCCAGCCTCTAGAGCGCACGATCATATTCGCCCCTGCTGGCGCTTTTCTGTCACTTGCATATGCTGTGTGCCTACCGCCGCGCATAAGTCAGGGCGCCCGCTGTTTGACTCTGGCTTGGTGGTCATGCTGTCCAACACGGTCAGTAAGCAGCGCGCATACACCAGCCCTGGCACTGGCGCATACATGCGGAGTGGTGTCTGAGCTTGGTCACATGTGCCAATGTTGCTTTTACTGTCTAGTACGTCCCTGAAAAACGCAGCATTGCGCATGTTGTCAACGATCCCAAAGCTCATACCATTAAAATATAAATATATATAGATAGGCACTCGCAAGGAAGGTTCTCCTTAAGCGTCCTGCCCTCGTGATCGCTGCCATTCATCCCGCACACCTCAGCGACCCGAGACGAGAGAAACGAGTGTGCTGTAGATCCGGTGTGGTGGCCCAGCAGCTACAAGGTACAGAGCGCTGCAGGGCAGGCGTGCATCAACAATGGTCGCAAACGCAGGGTGAGCTGCCCAGGCACTTCTCTGCCACCAGTATGCACACCGTCCTGTCTCCGGTTGGCGGCGGTGGTATTGGTAACACAGGCGCCAAGCCGGTGCCTGCTGGCTCTGCTGCTGCTGAGTCGTCGTGCAAGAGCGCTGAATTAAGCGCACTGGCACTGGCGGTCGTAGCCTGCAGCAAGTGGCGCGGCTGATGTTCATCCGCCACGCTGAGAAGCTGGTGCGCCCCTTGTGGCCCTGGCCGCAGCAGCAGTGCGCTGGTGCAGCAACTGCTCAGAGCTGCCACCTGCTGTCTTGACAAGACTCCAGTTTGTTTGACCAGGATGAAAAAAAGTTTGGCAAAACGCCTGGCCTGAACGACGAAGGCAAGGCACGCGCGGCCAACCTGTACAAGGTGCGGGCGGCGGGGAAGTTCTGCCCACCTCTCTCGCTGCCGCAAGGAGAGCTGTGTGGAGGAACAAGCAGTGCTGTGCTTCACAGGTGTTTGGCGGTGGACCGGGCTCTCTCTGGAGCCCAGACGTCATATTTGCCATGAGGAAGGGCGACGTGCGTTTGCCCTTTCATGCAGAAATCCTGTAAGTGAGCATGCTCTTAGTGCTTAGCTTAAAGCCCTGCCGCCAACTACGCGCGTTCACCTCTGTTGCAGTGTGGCCGTGACATGAACATGCCTTGACTATATTGACGGTGCCGGGTGTGCCTGCTTGTGCTCATAAGGGCTCGTGGTGCGGCAGAAGAAGCACAGCAGCAACCGACCATTCCTGACTGTGCAGCCGCTCGCTAAGAGCCTCGGTGCGCCCTTGCCAAGCCGTTGCGGGTGGGTCCTGCTGTGACCAGCTGCAGCCCTGACGCGCTGGTGGTCCCCCGGCAGGGTTTCAGTTGGAGGAGGGTGAGCACAGGAAGAGCGACAGTGGCCTCATGTTCAATAACGAGTTCAGCCAGGAGGACCGCCCGGTGCGCATGTGTCACGCCTGAACGGCCCCTGCCTGCCCAGGCACCACGCGATTCATCTCATCGTGGCAGCAACAATGACCGGCATGGCAGGGCTTGGCGGCCTATGTGAATGAGCATGCGAACGAGGGCAAGTACGACAGCAAGACGCTGCTGTTCTGCTGGGTGCGCATTCCTGTCACACGACACTGGAAGTTTTGCACTGATGTGTTATTCCCGCCTGCGACAGTGCTTGTGACTTCTTCAGTCACATGCATGCACGGTGAGATGCTATCTCAGACTGTATATGTCAATGGTGTGATCTGCTCAACAAGGGCGAGCATGTTCTGCAAGCCTCACATGCTGCTGCTCCACTGTTTGGTCCCAGGAGCACCACGAGATCCCGGACATTGTGGCCAAGCTGGGCCTGTTCAGCAGCTCAGACCAGGAGCTGACCTGGGGCCTTAGGCCCTTGGACGCGGTGCGCAACCTGCTGTGTAGCAGTTCCCTGCTAAGTGTGCTCTGATCCACACAAGTTGTACTCCTCCCCATTGAAGGTGCACGGAGTGAGCTCTGCCGCAGCCCAGTGTGTGCGCCATCACATTCCCTGCTGTTGCGTTGAGTGTGTGCGGAGGCAAGTGAACAGATGTGCCAACTCGCGCATGGCTGATTGGCCACTTCTGCCATGCAGCTTCAGCTTCCATGTCGCTGCGTGCCGGCAGAAGGGGATCAGCTCCGCATCGCCACTACGACCACGTTGCCTTGCACGTGTCCTGAGAGTAAGGTGTTACCAGCCATGCCATCGGCGCTGCCAGCCCTCGTCAGGACAGTGCAGTGATGACTTTGCCGCATGGAAGTCCGCTTGGCTGTTGCCGTGTGTGGTTGCCTTACCATGCTCCATTCTGTGTCGCGCCTATCATGTGGAGCTGCACTGTGCGCGCAGGCAGAAGACCCAGCCAACAAGGACAACTTTACAGCAGTCTGGGTGTTCACGCCCGAGGATGGCAACTTCGACTTCAAGGTGTACAAGGAGTTTGAGGTCCTGGCGGGCGACCCGAAACAGAACCGCGCCCCGGAGGTCGTCGACTCTCCCGGGGGCTACACGGCCGTGGTCTGGCCAGCATCATGAGCACTGCAGGTCACCAGCACAGCTGCGCATGGGGTCATGTGCAGGGTCCAGGCTGATGCGCGGCCATGGGCTCATCAACGGAGACGTTTGGTGGTGCCGCTGCCCGCACACTTTACTGCGCCTCTGACCATCACTGCTGACATTGCGTTTTGAGGTTGGCAATCCAGCCTCTTCTGTACAGCATGACGTGCAAAGGCTGCGGGCAGCTGTTGCCTGCTTGGGTGCTCGCAGCACTGCGTTTTTGGTGCCACGTGCGCTACCAGCTGGTCTCGGGGTGCATGAAGTGCTCTGCTCGTTGCTCTGCGTATCGCTGCAGCTCCATGCGGCCAGCACGAGACAACCGGGCATGTGTAATTTTAGCTGGGCTTGTGGGCCTACATCAGGTTGTGGTCGTGCGCTCTGTGCACTGCTTTTTCCTTGCGTTGTTTTTCAAGACTGAGTTTTCAAGGCCTGTCACGGTGTGTGTGTGTGTTTAAACATGTATATATACATATACATGTTGCAGCTGCAAATGTGTGTTGCAATGTGTGTGGGTCCTTGGGGCCCATTGATGGTGTTCTTATGAGCCTCTCGCCTGCTCAACAGCAAAATTTTATACCACTCTAGCTGCTTGCGCGATGAACACAGCAGTTGCCCAGAGGGCATCCGCCGGCCTCAGACCTTCCTACCACACACCTTCAGGGCGGCGCTTGCCAGCGCCTTTCAGCAACTCGAGCGCTTCCAACGGGCGCTGCAGCAAACGGGCCGGAGTTTGTGTGCTGGCTGCTCTTCCCGTCCCATCGCCTGCAGCGCTCAGTGCAGCAGGCGCAGGTAAAGTGAGGTTGGCACGCAGAGTGTCCCTGTCATATATCTGCCACTGTACAGAGATACAGTGTATAGCTGTGATTGAGCACGCTAAAAGAGCTGGTGTGGCATATCAGTGCTGGACTTGCCGTTGCAGCCGAGTCGAGCTTATGGGCATATGTTAAGCATACCTTGAAGCCACGCGTTGCGGCAGCTGTTGCGGCGGGGCTGGCGCTGCTGGTGTGGCAGCAGACCCAGAACGGAGCGTCCAGCCTCGCGGCTATGGCCGGCGACGCACCCGCCATACTAGCCCGCGCGCCGCGGCGGGACGCCGTGCTGGTGTTCGGCGCGTCCGGCAAGCTGGGGCGCCAGGTGGTCTTGCAGGTGTGGCTCCTCCTGCACTGCTGTGGCATCCACGCATTAGCTCTGCTTGGAAACACGCCATGTATGCCAGAGGGGCCTGCTGGCAGCACAGTGACGCATGTACGTCTCCTGTGTGTGCCCGCGTACTGATGGACTGTGTGAGTGCTTTGAGTGACGACGCGCTTTGTCAGCTTTGTCAGCTGAAATTTTTTGACATGTGTGCGTGCAGCTGGTGCGGGCGGGGCGGACGGTGGTGGCGGCTGCCCGAGACGCTGACAAGGCGAGGGGGGTGTTCACAGAGCTGGGCCTGCAGGAGGGCGTGGCTGCTCCGGACGGGCAGGCGCGCACTCAGGCGTTGGGAACCCACACACTTTGCCAGCTCACTGTCGGGCCTTGATCGCCTCCTTGCGCTGAATACGGCAGTGACCCTGCAGCGTACACCGTCTGTGGCCGAGTGGTGCGAAGGCGCAGGGCGTAGTGAGCGCCATAGCATCAGGTCTCTGGTGAACGTCTCGGGTGGCCGTCATGGTAGCGCCTGGCTGCTCGAGTCTTGAGGAGTGGTATGACTGATCACCAGCGCCCCTGCTCGCGCGGCAGGGCGCGCTGTTTGTGCAGGCCGGCGTCGACATCACGGACGCCGCCACGCTGGGGCCGGCGCTGTGGGAGGGCGTGACGCAGGTGGCCATCGCTGTGGGCCCCGTGTTTGGAAAGCTGCCCGGCGGCGGCATGGGGTGCGCGCCGTCCCCGGGCGCTCTCACCCAGCTGGCTCTCGCCGCAGCTGCGCTCCTTATGGGCGCCGACGGCGTGCGCAGGGCCGCCTGCATGACACCGCCATGCGTCTTGCGTGCGCATGCAGATGGTCCAGCTCACTGGGCAGACACCACGCACTCCTGCTGGGGATTGGCATCGGCTGAACAGGGAGAATTGGCCGCATTCAGCAACCCCCAGAGCCGCCACCCCATGTGCATGCCGTCTGCATGTGCGGTAGCCGCACGGGAGCATGGTGCTTTCGGAGGTGCATCTTGGTTCCCTCCTCTTGCAGTGCGCTTGAAGGCGAGTAGCCCGGGCCAGTGACAGGGCAGGAGGCGCGTGCAATGCTTCTGCCCTGAGGCTCTAGTGACATGGCTGTGTGCAAGCAGGCGCCTGTTGAGTGGCGCGCAGGTACCTGGACGGCATGTCGTCCGAGCGCGTGGACGCCGAGGGCGTCGCCAACATCGTGCAGGCCGCAAAGGCCGCGCTGCCGGACGCGGTGCGCCGCCGCCGCCGCCGGCGTCCCGCAGCCTGTGCGTGTGACCCTGCATGTGACGTACAGCTGGCAGGTGGTCTGCTGCACCACTCCCTGCGTAACGTCAAGCCGGTGTCTGCTGTGTCCAGCGGTCGTGGCAATTTTTAGCGTTCCAATTATACCTAAAACCAGAAAGAGCAAGCTCTGTCAAAGGACTGCAGAGACGGTGGACACCGTACAGGAGCGATGCCGGGCCGTCGGCCAGGGCTGTGGCTCAGGGGCGGGCGGCCCGCGCAGGCGGGTGAGCGGGTGGAGGAGGTGCTCCCCATGCGCAGCGCGGCCGACCTGGGCGCGTGGGGCCGCCTGGACGACGTCATCATGGGCGGCCGCTCCAGCAGCGGGCTCGCGCCGGCCGAGGGCGGCGTAACGTGGGCCGGCGACCTCATCACCGACGGCGGCGGCTTCTGCGGCACGCGCACGCAGGCGCGCGCGGCACAGGCCATGTGGTGCAGGATCTGCTGTGAGGGGCTGCGCTGCCGGTGTGACGGGCATGCTCTGCGCTGACATGCTGCCGCTCGCCAACGGCGGAGGCAGCACGCCTGTGTGCACCGCAGGGGGCGCTGACCAGGACATGCGCTTTTACAAAAGCAACCTGCATGCAGATGAAAGGCAGTTGCCTGCACAGGCAGCACTGGTCGCACGCCATGTTCTGGACTTCCTGTCAAACCTGGACAGCACCCCTACCAGGTTCTGGTGACAGTACTCAACAGGATGTGCGCATGCGGATCGGGCACACCTTGCTATATCCTCCTGCCCTCGCACTGGACGGATGCATCAGAGTGCAGGAGGAGGGCAGCGCGGCGAAGCAGGCTCGGGTGCGCGCAGGGCTCGCTGGACCTGAACCTGGGCGGGTACGACGGCCTGGCGCTGCGCGTGCGCGGCGACGGGCAGACGTTCAAGGTCAACCTGAAGACCGCCGACCAGGAGAACACGCCCGAGGAGACGTACCAGGCCAGCTTTGACACGCGGCCCGGTGCGTGCCGGATCAGGACCCCGCCAGATCCTCTGATTCTAGGCCGTGCGACGGGCTCGCGCCTTGTGAAGGCGTCTGGAGTACCTGGCAAGCGCGAGGAATTTTGCAACAGAGGTGGTTGTCGGGGCGGGAGGTTGCGGGAGGTTGCATCCGAAGCAGTGGCGAGCGCGTTGCCTGGCGTGCTGCTGCGCGCTCGGGCGGCGCTCACATGCATCCACCACACGGGGACGCAGCGGCCGCCGCTTGGGACAGGAGGAGACACCCGCATCCGCTTTGGCAAGGCAGGCTTCGCGCCGAGCGGCCGGCGGCGCGCGCGCGCGCCGGCAGGCGAGTGGGTGGCGGTGCGGCTGCCCTGGCACGCGTTCGTGCCGGTGAAGCGCGCGCGCGTGGACGCCGGCGCGCCGCCGCTCAACCCGGTCAGCGTGCGCCAGCTGGGCCTGGTGCTGAGCCGCTTCGAGTTCAACGGCTTCCCCAACGTCAACCACCGGCCGGGCGGCTTCGAGCTGCAGGCGCGCCTGCGCCTGGGGCCGCCCTTTCTCATAGGCATGCCGCGCAGCAAGCAGATTCTGGTAGTGCTGCAACGCGTGCATGACCGCAGGCGACGGCACACCAGCTGCACTGGAGACAGCTACCAGTCGTTTGCCGTATGTGCTCGGCAGCCCCTGGCTGGTGAGCCCGCTGAGCAGTGAGTACACTCGCACAGATCCACGGCGGCATCAGCGCCTACCAGGCCGTGCGGCCGCGCATCGTGCTCGTCTCCAGGCGCGTGCCCGGTCGCCGCTGCGCGCGCGCGCCGCCTACCGCCTGGTGCCCTGCCACGGCCTGCATAATTCTGCTGACGCCAGCTCTTTCATGCAACTGCCCATGCCGTTAATATCATTATATCTGCATGGGCATGGGCATGGTATTCAGGAACGCACATCGGCCCTCGCGTTGGGGGCGTCTGCTCTGGAACTGAGCGGCACCGGCGCGCCGCAGCGGCGGCGTGGAGCGCAACGCGCGCATCGGCGATGACGCGGCGGCGCGCAAGGCGGACATCCCCATAGTGCAGCTCAACCCGGGGGGCACGCTGAACCACAAGTACGCCGGCGAGGCCGCCGTGCGTGGCGCCGGGTTGCCCTACGCCGTCATACGCTCCACTGGTGCCGCCCCGGCCGGGGCGCCAGCTCTGCTGCCGCGCGGGACCTGCCCGGCCTCCGGGGCTCTGATGCATGGCCCCTGCGCTGAGTGTCTGCTGTCACCGCCTTGGCGCATTTATGATCCTGCCTTGCCCTGCGTTGCAGCGAGCCCTGGTGCTGCATTGTACAAAGGGCCATCCTGGTCCCGCTTGCGGCGCGACGCGGTGCCATGCAGTCAACCCGGGCCTGCCTCGCAGATTGAATGCGGTTCACGCCTTGCTGCTGCACACCCAGGCACGCTCCACCCTATATGTCACCGCTGTCTGTCAGACCTGGGCCAACAGATGCGGCCGCATGACCCCGCTGCGCCGCGGCGGCAGGCCTGACGACCGAGGACGCGGGCACGCCCTTCCTGCTGGAGGCGTCCCAGGGCGACCGCATCTCCGGCAAGATCACGCGCGCGGAGGTGGCGTCGCTGGTGTCGGCCGCCCTCAACACGCCCGCGTCTGTGGGTGCGGTGCCCTGCCTGCGCCGGCGCGCATGGCTGCTGTGTCGCCTGCCTGCCGACTCGAGGAGGCGCTGCGGTCGGTCTCATGCTGCGCGCGCCGCTGCAAGGCGCTTCTGTCGGGGCCTGCCGGGGTCGTTGTGTGCACCGCTCGGATCAGCTCACGCCGGATGCCACGCCCTCGCTCGGCGGCAGCGCATGTCGACCCGGCACCCTGGGCACCCCGAGCGCGGCGCGCGCACGCGGCAGGCAAGACGGTGGAGGTGCGGCGCAGCGAGGCGGCGGACGCGCGCGGCCGCACGCCCGCGCCCGCCGACCTGGACCGCCTCTTTTTGGGCGCGGCGGAGGACCGGCTGCGCCCGTACATGCGCCTGCCGCCCATGCCCGGGGTTGTGCCGCCGCCGCCGCCGCCCAGCAAGCGCGCGCCCGCCCGCCGCCGCCCGCGCTGCCGCTCCCTACCCGTCGTGTCATTTGTACAGGACAAGCAGGCAGCAATGAGCGCGTGTGCATGGGCCGGTAATTGGTCCTCGAGTCTACGGGAGGGCGCAGCGTGTCCTGCTGGCATTGCTTGCAGTGCCAGGGCGGCACAGACGCCTGCAAATTTTGTGCCACAGAAAACATCCCATCTCCACATGAGTGGCTGCACCTGCATCTCGCGCACATGAGCTGCGCCTGGCCTGATCTGATGGTGTGCCGCCGCCGCGCGCAGGGAGCGCACGGCCGAAATCCTGGCAGACGATCGCGTGCAGGCGGCGGCCGCCCGCAGCCGCGCCGAGCGCGAGCGCGAATCGGCTGGGGCCGCCGGCGGACGCGTCGGCAGCAACGGCGCGGCACCGGCCGCGCGAGGGGCGCCCGCCTCCGGCAACGGCGCCGGCGCCGGCGCGGGCGGCACCGGCGCGCCCGAAGAGGCGCGCGATTGGATCAAGGACTGGCGCGCGCGCTCGCTGGAGCGCGCGCTGCCGCAGGACGAGCCAGTCGGCAGTGCAAGGCGCTGACGCAGCGCAACATGTGTGGCCTGATAGGTATTCTTTTTTTTGGACAGAGTGGCTTTGGTACGAGTGCACCACCAGCGCTGTTTTTTTCCTTGTGCTGCTGTGCGCGGCGCGCACGGAGGCTGTTGCGGCGCAGACCAGTTCTATCGCTGTACTTCTGTCCGGGAACAAGTCGTTGTTCTGAGTAAGTGCGGTTGCTATCTTGCGGTGTTGATGGGTTTCAACTGTTGCTCACAGCGGGGTGTGCTGGTTTCACAAACATGGTTGTGACAATGAAACCATGATACAGCGGCCTGCTGAGGAGATCCAGCAGCAATAACGCCTTGCCAGCGCCGCACCACGCTTCGGCAGGCATCTGGAGCAGTGCCTGCATACGTGCAAAGTCGCGCGCCACGCAAGGGCAACAGCGCTAGAGCGCAAGGCCTGCTGCATGGAAACACGCTGGCGGCTACTGCCGCTTCCGCGCGTCCGCGTCCGCCGTCGGGCCCAGGTGCAGCGCCGCCGCGAGGAGGCGGTCCAGCCAGCGCGTGGGCAGCAGCCGCGAAAGCGTCCAGTTCTGGAAGCGCTTGTACACCACCGCGTATCGCGCCGCGGGCGCGCGCGCCTCGATGGCCTTCAGCACATACCTGGGTTGCCCGGGCGGGAAGCGCGTTTGATGTGTGGCCGCAGCCAGAGCTGGAGGCCAAGCTAGCGGTGCAGGGCGGCGGGCGGGCGGACCGGGCGATGTGCTCCGGCGAGTGGCCGACGCGGCCGTCGGCGACGATGCGCCGGCCGAAGCGGCGCAGCGGGGCCGCGTACGGCGTGTCGGCGTACGCTGTTAGGTCCTGGCTCTCCGCCTTGTCCCAGATCTGGCGCCGCGCGCGCGCGCACGGGTCACCCGCCGTGCCAGGCCTTTACATGCACCCTGGCGCGGGGCAGCGGGCGCAGCCATACGCAGCGCCCGACAAACCCCGCGCCCTGGCCTTGTAATGTGAAGCCCCAGGCAGCGGCTGCCGGCGAGGCCGGGGCGCACGGGCGTGGCGACGGCGCCCGGCCCTGCAGCCAGCACCCCACAGATCACAAGCTATGGCGGCAGCAAAAGCAGTAGACAGGGTAGATAGCGCAGGCCGGCGCGCGCGGGCGTGGCCGCGCGCACCTATCACGATGACGTCGATGCCAAATAGCATCAGCTCGCGGCGCAGACTGAGGCTGAGGCCCTCCAGCGCGTGCTTGGACGCGACATAGCCCGCCAGGAAGGGCGCCCCGATCTGGCCGGCCACCGAGGAGACCTGCACGATCCGGCCGGGCGGCCCGACCAGGCTGGCGTCTGTGCCCAGCAGCGGCAGGAAGACCTGCGCGCGCGCGCGGCGGCCTGTGCGGCGTACGGGGCGCCGGGCAGCCGAGCGGCCGCGCCGTGAGGCGGCGCGCGCGCCTGGGTCACGATGATGACGCCCATCAGGTTGACGTCGAGCATGAGCCTGCCGGGCGCGCGCGGCCCCTCAGCGCGCTGTCATGAACAGCGCTGGTGCGCCGCGCCAGCGCCCGTAGCGGCCGTCGGGGGCCGCGCGCTCACCTGACCTCAGCCAGGGGCTGCAGGGCGAGCGGGCCCTGGATCGCCAGCCCCGCGTTGTTCACTACAGCCGCCAGCGTGCAGCCCGCCAGCGCTCCCCGCACCTGCGCGGCTCTGGCAGCTCGGCACCCGCACAGGGTAGCCTTGCGTCAGAGCAGCCACGGCGGCACCCGCGCTCGCGCGCGCGCTCGCAAGGCACGCAGCGGCAGCCCCCGCTCGGCACGTGAGCCCGACCGCGCCGCACGACCACCCTCCTCCTCACGGCGCGGCGCCACGCGGGGCTCCTGCTGCTCCAGGCCAAGCGAGGCCCTCCTCAGGGCAAGCGCGCCTGCTGCGCCGCAGCCCGCACGGCGGCCTCGTCCGTCACGTCGAACAGCAGCGGCGTGAAGCCGGGCCCCAACTGCGCCTGCAGGCGCTCGGCGTCGGCCGGCCTGCGCACGCTGCCAAACACGCGAAAGCCGCGCTGCAGCAGCAGCGCGGCCGCGGCCAGGCCGATGCCGGTCGACGCGCCCGTGACCACCACCGCGCGCTTGCGCAGGAGCGCGTCTCCTTCGCCGGCGTCCTGTCGGGTCCCTTGGCCTGTCAGTGGCGCACGGCGTCGCTGTGCACCTCGCGCACTCGCCTCTGGGTGCTGGGCGCGCCATGGTTGGGAGCTGATGTCGGGATGATGGGCTGGTCCGTGACCTGCGCTCCGCCCGTCAACGGCGGTCACTGAAGATCTTGAGAAGTGTGTGCAAGGCGTACTTTGCTTCGAGTGTGGGTTGCAACAACCAGACCACGTCGGCTTGTACCCGCCCTCCCCCCTAGGCCTGTCTGACCCTTGATTTGACTCCAATTTTGGCGGAAATTTAAAGGCTGGCACAAAGTCCATGCACCATGCCATCTTACAACACCTGCAGCGTCAAGTCCGGGTACCCGGCCGCCGCCTTGTGCCGCTCAAACAGCGCCTGCAGCGCCTCTATGAACGCGCCCAAGTACCGCTGCACCTCCTCCTTGCTGGGCGCGTCCCGCTGGGGCACCTCGATCGCCCGGCCGATGACCATGTGCATGCGCCCCTGCAGTGCGGGCGGCCCGACAGCTGAGGCGCTGCGCTGTCGCGGGCGCTACCCGACAAACCCCGGTCAGTCGGGGAGCAGGAAGCCAGATGAGTGCGCTGGCGCGGCCGCACCTTTCGGGGCATAGGCGTGCCCCAGCGGCCCCACAGCATGATCGGCAGGAAGCCTGCAGCGGCAGCGCATGCTCAGCCGGCTGCGGCCGACAAACAGGCACTCGTGAGCAGCACACTGCGCACCTATCCTACGCGCGATGGTCTCTGCCAGCCACTGCGGCACCAGCGGCGGGCCAAACTTGAACCAGTAATAACTGTTCGACTGGCCGAAGACAAACACTGGCACCAGCGGCGCTCCTGCATGCGCGCATGCCCCTGCGCTCAGCGACTGACGAGCACGAGCGCCATGCACAGGGGTTGTGATCTGGTTAGGGTAGGGCGCGCCGTGCTGCAGCGCGATGCGCACAAAGCCGGCGCGCTGGCGCAGGAACGCGACCTCGGTGCCGTGGCGCATGTAGCAGCACTCGCGCACGCCGCCCGGGATGACCAGCGGCGAAGCGCCCGCGGCCAGCAGCGCGCGCATGCTCGCCGCCGACGCCGGCCGGCCGCCCAGCCACCACCTGCCCGCACACGCGTCGCCTCCCTCGCAGCAGCGCGGCGGCCCGGGGGCCTCGTGATAGGGCGAGCGCCTGGCCCGTCAAGGAGGGCGGTGCGGTGCATGAGCTGCCGCATGCTTTGAAATGCGCGCTCCGCCAGCTCTCGCACAAGCAAAGTGGCGCGCAAGGCTGCACAAATGTTGGGAGCGAGCACACTCCGCCCGCCAAGGTACGGCCGCTCGATGCAAGGGCTTGGGGGCCGCGCGCCAGAGGTGCCGGACGACGGGGACCCAGAAGATGACCGACGTGGCCAGCGCGCGCACGGACTTGAGCGCGGGCGGCACCAGCGGGCTGAACTCGCACAGCACCATCGGCAGCGCGATCGGCAGGTGGCTGTGCGGCTCGTAGCCTGCGCCGCGGGCGCACGGCTGGCGGCCCCGCTGCGCTGCGCACGTGCGGGCAAGCACTGCGGCGGGGCTGCGCGGGCGCTGCGCACCGATGACATAGGGCCGGCCCGGGCGCAGCTCCTCCTCCTGGTGCAGTGTGAGCGGGAAGTAGGCTATGCACTTGGCCAGCGAGTAGCGCGTGAACGCCTGCGCCCAGCCGGGCGCGTCCACGGGGATGAAGAGCGAGGTGGCCTGGCGCCGCGGAGGCGCGCCGGTCGCTGCCTGCAGCCCTGTCTGCAGCTCGGCAGCCTGCGGCCGTGCAGCGGCAGGCGGCCGCGGCGGGCGCGCCGCGACCGCACCAGCAGCACCAGCCAGAGGACGGCGGCCCAGTGCGGCAGGTAGCACACAGAGACGAGTATGCTCAGGGGCGTGAGGAAGAGCGCCCCAATCCATATGCTGATTGCGAAGGTCTCTGCTGCGGCCTCCAGCCAGCCTGGGCCTGACACCTTGCCCGGCGCTGTATCAGTGGAGACCATCACTGCAGGCGTGTCACGGCCGCAGCCCCTCAGCAAAGCGCAACAGGCTTTTCATAGTGTCGCAGCCAGGCAGTGCAGGCAAGCCAAGACTATGGTGTCACTGACAGTGTTGTATATTATTGCGCAGCACGGCACGGCTTACAGTATATATTTTTCCATTGCTCCCAAAACCTTTGTTTCGAGACGACCTGCGGAGGTCGTACTTTGCGCAGTTTGCCTGCGCTGGTCAATGTAGCTGTGGTCGTCTTGCAACCATTAGACTGTGTGCCGAGGTCGGGGCTGTAGTTATTGTATGTGTGTGGGCTTTTGCCGAGCCGCCGAGCATGCCGGACAGCAGTGAGGGCGCCGTGAGCAAGTGTCAAACACGTCGACTTTTATGCTTTTGCAACATCAGATGCGCGGTGACAGGATTTGCACGGCTCGTGGGTCGGCATGCGCGCACGGAGGCTTCCCTTGTTGAAATGTCGGCTGCTGCTTGTGCACGATCCATGCGATCTCACCCAAAGTGCAAAAACAATTATTGCCTGGCCAGGCACGCGCAGCAAGCACGGCCGCGCAGCCCAGGCCACAAACTCTGCATGCCAGGAGATAGCGTTGCTGTGCATTAACTGCTTGCGTGGTAGAGTGCCTCAGGGCGTGGAAGATTGCGCATTCGGTGCTCTTGTGTGTTCAAAATGTCGCAGCTAATGATGCACCCGGGCAACACAGCGGCAACACAGTGCAATGAAAGCTGGCCGCGGCTGAAAGAAGTCACAATGGCACTGCCTGGTGCACGTCACTACCAACCAAACCAAATACGTATGGCAAAACGGCTTCCCGCAAAGGGCTCTCAGCAGAATTCTTACAGCACCTCTCTCGCACATCACCGTCGGTCCGCCAAGCCTTCCTTCCTAAAGGTGCGTGTGGCACTAGGATCCGCCAGCTTGCACATGATTCATCATGGCCCCCTAGTCAAAAGCTGGTTCGTCTCGGGCCCGGCTGGCCAACGCTCTCAGCATGCGTTCATGCGGCTGCGCTCGGCGAGCAGCTGGCCGCGCAGCGCGCGCAGGCCGACCAGCGCCTATTTGCCGCGCAGCAGGAGACCGACCAGGCGCGCGCGCCCGCCCGGCCCCGCCAGGCAGCGGGTAGGATAGGGTGGGGTTAGCTGCCTCGTTGCGCCGAGGCTGCATCACGCCGCTGCGCCGGTGCTGACCTCGCTCACCACAGTCCCGCCCGCATGCCCGCCGCAGCGCGCTGCCCGCCGCTGCACCCCAGGCTTGCCGTCACCGGGGCGGTCCGCCCACAGGCGCGGCGCGAGCTGGAGGCGGCGAGCGCGGGGCGCGCGGACGCGGCCGAGGCGGCCGCCAAGCTGCAGCGCATGGTGGCCACGGTGCAGGCGGAGATGGCCGACGCGCAGGCCGCCGCCGACTGGTGCGCCCCCCCAGCGCGGCGCCTGTGCAGCGCCCGCCGCGGCCGGCGCCTCGCCCCATGCTGGGCGCGCCGCTGCGGGACGCTGCCGCCTGGGTCGATGCCCTGCCGGTCCTGACCGCGCTGCTGGTTCAGGAACGGTGGGGCAGGGTGGGACGCAAAAACCGGCGGGCCGCACACAGCAGCAATACCGGCCCGGCCTGTTCGAATTCGGAATGAATCTGGCGGCGCAGGGCGCGCGCGACGCTGGCCGAGGAGCGCGCGGCGCGGGAGACCGCCGAGGGCGCCGCCGAGGCCCTGCGCGCCGAGCTGGACGGCCTGCGCACTGCGCAGGTCAGAGCCCCGGGACGCGGCCGCGCCTGTCAAGCTCACCTGCTTTGCTATTGCAGCCCTGCGCGGCGTGCCTGCGCTCAGGGCGTGCGCCGACCGCGCCCCAGCCCGCTGCCGGCGCCGCGGCGGCCCTCTGTGAGGGGCCTGCGCTGCACGGCGCCGCGAAATGCGCATTTTGCATTCGCGGAGGCGGCTGACGGGCGGCGGGCGCCGGCGCAGGAGATGGGCCAGCGCTCGGCGCAGGAGCGGCTGGGGGAGCTGCAGCAGCAGCTGGCGCGCCTGTCGTCGCGCGCCGTGCGGCCCCGCGCGCTGCACGGGCCCTCCCTGCCAGCGGCGCAGTGCTGTCGACCCGCCTGCCTCAGCACAGCTGCCCCCTGCCTGCCCATGGGGGTCAGCTGTTGGGCACCCTGATCCGTGTCTGCTAGAACACAGCTTTTGACAGAAAGCGGCTCTCGTGCGCATGAGGCGGGGGCAGCTCGCTGCAATGCAGCACCGCGCCCTCGAAGGCCAAAGAGAGGGTCGCGCGGCGCAGGAGGGCGGCGGCGGCCTGGGCGGGGGCGCCGGCAAGGCCAAGCGCATCGCGCCGCGCGGCAAGCGCCCGGCGCCCGAGCGCCCCGCGGCCGCCGCCGCGCCGGCGCAGGCGCCGCCAGCGCAGCCCGCGCCTGACGCCGCGGCGCTCCAGGGCGAGCCCGGCCAGGTCACGCCTGGGGCAAACGGCGAGGCCGGCACGGAGCACATGCCGCAGGCCGCTCAGGCCGCGCCCGGCGCCAACGACATGGACGGCGCGGAGTCTGAGGCGGCCCCGGCCGCGCCTGGCGCAAACGGCACGGATGGCGCGGAGTCCGAGGCGGCTGAGGCCGCGCCCGGCGCCAATGGCGAGAGCAGCACGCAGGGTGCGTCAGAGGTGGGCGCGCGCCCGCAGGGCGAGGAGGTGACCGCGCGCGCACTGCGGTCACCCGGGACCTGGCTCGGCGGAGGCTGCCGCACGCCTGGCGGCAGCTGCCGCTGCATGGCCCCCTCCACCGCCGCCTCCAGGCCCTGGTGCTGGCGCTCGTCCGCCCACCGCCTGCCGCCGCGCAGCTGGCGCGGGTCCGCTGGATGCCTTCCAGGTTGCATCTGGATGGGCTCCCAGCCACCACCCTCGGGGCATGGCCGCAGCGAAGTCGGCGCAGCATGTGTCACGCCAGCCTCTGCCTCTCACATGCTGGCAGGCCGCACCAAACTTCAAAGGCCGGCATGATGCAGCCACCTGCCAAACTGCCGCGCTGCCAGGCACAGCCAGACCTACAAGAAGCACCTCTTGTTGAGATCAGTGTTTCAAGACGCCAGCGCCGCCCTGGCAGGCAGCCGTGCGCCTGCATCCGCGCGCTGCAGCAGAAGCAGCCGCCGGACGGTGAGCCGCACACGATTTCAGCACCGGCAGGCACTGCTACCCCACATCCCTAGCTCACCACCCCAGCAAGCACAGCGGCCAACGCCTGCAGGCACGCCCGTCTTGTGTATAGTGGTGAGGCGGCTTGCACCTGGGCGGCGGCCCCAGCAGCGCCAGCAGCGCGGCCGCGCGCTGCAGCGAGCGGCTGCCGGGCAGCTGGTCGCGCGTGACCTCGGCGCCCGCGGCCACGCTTCGCGTGAGCCACAGGATGCTCAGGCCGGCCGGGCCGCGCGCATTGCCCGCCTCCAGCGCCCGTGCCGCGCTGGCCGGCAGCGCCAGCACTGCGCGCCGTGCAAACGCTGGGGTGTCAGGCTGTGGCAGGCTGTGGCAGTGCCGCTGTGGCAGGCTGTGGCAGTGCCGCTGTGGCAGGCTGTGGCAGCACGTCATTAAAGCATCCCCTGCCACCATGCCGCTCGAGGCCAGCAAGTCTCTACAAATTTGCTGTGCAACGCAGCCCTGCGCTCGCTGCCACGTGCCAGCACTGCATGCCATATGAACGTTAAAGTCTGTCATGCTGACCAAGGGCAATGCCGTGCATGTGCCCGTAGCAAAAGCAAAGTCTGGTAGCAAGCCTTGGAAAGGTTGTAAGGAATTTGGCATGTAAGGTACACTCCGCCTGCGCCAGTATGTCAGTTGGGCATGTGAGCCTACCTTTCGCTGCCGGGTCTTCAGAGTGACGCGCCCAGAGCGCGTCGCGCGTATCCACGTACCACTCGGTTGCGGCCTGTCCTGCGCTGGTGTCCTGCGTGGGCGAAGGGCTGGCCCAAGCCCACAACTCCTGGTATACCTCGTTGGGTGACACGCCGCCGCGCCCTGTCAGGCGAACGGCGTTAGCTGGCAGGCGCCGGTGGAAGACTGGGCGCTTGCATGCCTAACGAAGCGGACGATGGATGCAAGCAAACAACCGTGTGTAACGCTTTGACCACATGCAGCACTTTGCAGGCCTGCTGCAAGCATCTCGTAATTGAGCAATGCTTGCACTGCAATGAACCAAGTGGCGCTTTGCTGTGTGAAAATTACACCACAGCTCAACACAAGCAAGCACTCACCTGCAGGCAGCTGCAAGAGGTCACGGCTTGCGTCCAGGAGCGCAGCATCGCTTGTGAGCTGCTCCAGCAGCGAGGCGCGCGTGCCATGCAGCGCGTGCTCCAAGACATACACGCTGCTCGCGCCCTCCAAAGCACGGCAGGCCCTCAGCACGCCCACACCGTCCTCACGTACTGCCTGCATCACCAATACCGGTGCTCTTTTTACTTGCTTGACCACATCCAGGCAGGAAAGAGCATTGCGTGATAAAAAATGACAGGTGCTCCGGCCGCATCAGAAGCAAGGAAGCACCTTGAGGTCGCCGCCCGTGCCGAGGTCGCCTGTAGCGAGTTTCTGCACCACGGCCTCCCACAGCTGTTCGGGGACGCTTGCGCTCTGCAGGTAGTTCACAAAGGCTATGCCCACCTCCGGAGCGGCCATCGGCTGTTTCTAGAAGCCTGTAACAGCCGGCTAGGGCAGCTAGCGCAAAACGCATGCAGCCTTTGAACAGCTAGACTACTTGCGGCAACTTGCCCGATGGCAACTCTGCCAACGTTGGCAGTGCAGGCAACGTAGGGGCACTAGTCTTGATTGATAATGCCACCGATCTACTACAACTGCAAGGCAGCCTTGCCAAGGCTAGCCTAGTAGGGGCTGGGCGCCGCTCACCGCCACCACTCTTCCCTACCCCCTAACGAGCCTAGTCAGCGGAAGCATGGCCGCTCGATATCGAGCACGCAGGGGCAGTGGTCCGGCTCTTCTTGTCTCGCGCCCCACCCCGCCGCCTGCCAGTGCCGCAGCCACATGCTACTTGGCTGCAGGGGCGGGGGCAGGAGACGCGCGCGCAGGCCGGGCTAGTCCCAGCAGCGCGGTCGCATGGCCGCGGCGCCCCAGCTGAAGAACATGGCGTCGCGGGTGGCCGCCTTGGTGCGCTCGGCTAGGCCGACCGTCGCGCGCCTGGCCGACTCGGTGCCGCGCGACGTGGTGGACGACATCTTCGGCTGCGCGCTGAAGAAGCAGACCGGCGTGAGCCTGAAGTACATGCTGGACTTTGGCGCCAACCCCATCGAGCGGCAGCTTATCCTGTCGGCGCAGTTCCTGCACAATGAGCTGCCGGTGCGCGCAGCACTTGCTTGGCAGCTTGGAAGGGCAAGGCGCCACACTCTCCTTCCACTCATAGTGTTCAAGTAGAACAGACATTTGGCGCTGCCTGTGCACGACAATGTGGAGCGCCTGCGTGCACCCAGCTTAACCTGTGGGTAGTGATTCCAGCCGCTCTGAACCGTTCTGCAGCAGTGAGTGGTCCGCAGCCGCTGCCTGCCCCCGCCCGCGTGCGCCAGCCTTGCGCACGGGGTCTGGTAGGAGTTCTTGCCTACGAGAGACTGAGCATGTCCCTTCCTCAAAAGTGCTTGACATGTTACGATGGTGTTACAAAGATTGCGCTCGGCATCAAGTCTCAAGCTGAGTGGCAGAGTGAGACTACGGCGGCCCTCGTGCTGTTGCAAGTCCTATCAGTCTCCCCCAACGCGGTGTGCCGACGGAGCGCTGAGCCCTGCTGTGCGCAGGTGCGGCTTGCACACCGCGTCGCAGAGCTCGAGAACCTGCCGTACGGCCTGTCAGCCAAGGCGCCCGTGCTCAAGGTGAGTGCTGGGTATAGGTCCTAACCCTGACCGCCCTAGCCGGCCAGACGTTGTGTCTCGGTGGGCCTCGTGTGCGCCAGAGCTGGCCGCCTCGTCTTCGCTTCGTCTGCGCACAGAGCTGGTTGCCAGGCGAGCTTGCTGCCTACCAGCTTCTGCCTGCGTCTGCTCGTGTCAGAAGTTCTGTGCTGGGACGCGAGCCATGAGGAGCGAGGGCGCTCCCTGCTTCTGCCAGGCTGTGTGTGCCAGGCAACTGATCCACTCCATGTGCCAGGAAACCTGGTAGACTCTGTACCCTGTAGTCGTCCTCGGCTGGCAGCTGCAGAGGGGCGTGCGCGGGCGTGGACAAGGCCCCTCCGTGCGCCAGGGTCGCCTGTGCTCAGTCGGGGCCTGCTGTGCGCGGTCCAGCCCCGGCGCGGTGGCGCGCAGGTGCGCAACTGGTACGTGGACTCCTTCAAGGAGCTGCGGCGCTTCCCGCAGGTGAAGGACACGGCGGACGAGCTGCACTTCACGGAGCTGCTGAAGCACATCTACCACCGGCACCGGTGCGCGGCTTGGCGCTGCCTGCTGGGCGGGCGCCGCGTGGCGCGCCTGCCCTGTAGAGGACTTCCGAGGCACCCCGTCCCTTGTGAGTTTTAAAAAAAGTGTGAATGAACAGAAACAGAGAGGGCGCTGCATGTGGAGGTTGTCAGCGCGCTTGCTCTTGCCCCTGTATGATTGGGCCTGTACGGGTGAGCCCTTGTGTGTCCATGCACTCACTGCAGGTGCACTTGTTAGTGGGTGAGGTGCATGCGCAGCTGTACCAAAAAGTGAGGAACCTGAGGACTGGACGGTGCGCAGGTCTGTGCCAAATTTGGCTCTCGCGCAAGAGCGAGCACGCGCCCTGTGGTGAAGCCGCCGACCAGTCTGACAGGTGCGCTCGCGGGCGCAGGAACGTCGTCCCGGTCATGGCCATCGGCGTGGCGGAGCTCAAGCGCGAGCTCAAGTCCAGGGGCGGGCTGACCGAGTTCCCGGAGATCCATCAGTTCCTGGACGGCTTCTACCTCAGCCGCATCGGCATCCGGATCCTGATCGGGCAGCACATCGCCCTGCATGAGCCGCAGAAGGAGAACCACATCGGTGCGCGCCGCGCCACGTCACGGCAGCCTCGCCCGCCTCCCGAGCTGGACCGTCTTCCGAGCAGGACTGTGTCTAGTAATGCTAAGCATGCGCCCCGAGCTGAGCGCAGGCCGAGCTGAGCGCCGCGCGGGCGGCCGCGCGCAGGCATGATCTGCACGCGGTGCTCGCCGCTGCAGGTTGCGCAGGACGCAATCTTCGACGCGCGGTCCATCTGCATGCGCGAGTACGCGACCGCGCCGGAGGTCACCGTGTACGGCGACCCCAACTTCACGTTCGCCTACGTGCCGTCGCACCTGCACCACATGACCTTTGAGCTGGTGCGGGACGGATGGCCTGGTCATCCAGGGCGGATAGGCTCTACTGCACGCAATGCGGCGCAGTTGCTGTTTGTTCTTGGTGTGTGCCGAGTGAACCAGGTCTTGTCTATGGCCACAAGCTGGTCCGCACCGTCTTGCAGACGGCAAGCTTGCGCAGTTGGCCCCAGCATGCCCTCCACTTGCTCGGCAGGTCAAGACTTGGAGCAAGGATGCGCCGCGTAGTCCAGCTTGTTTCAGCGTCTGTGCTGCCATCAGCATGTCGGCAGATTGCCTGAGCGCAACAGTGGCAGCGCCGGTGATGCCTGCGAGCTGGGGACGCCGCAGGTGAAGAACTCGCTGCGCGCGGTGAACGACCGGTACGAGGATGCCGAGGACGAGCCGCCGCCGGTGCGCGTGGTGGTCGCGGAGGGCACGGAGGACGTCTGCATCAAGGCGCGCCGGCTCCCTGGGGCATGCGGTGTGGCGGCCAGGGCTGCTGCCAAGGCCTGGTTGCTGTCACGTGTGCTGCACCGGATGTGTGTGCTGAACCAGGGGAGGAGGTGCAGCCGATGTGCATTGGGTGCGCATGCCGCGCTAGCGCTTGCCTAACAGGCTGCGACTTCGCCAGCCTCACCAGGCCCAACTGCAGTCACTGCTCTGGAGGGCTGCCGCTCGGCGCGGCTGTATGTAAAAGCAGTGCGCGCCGCGCAGGTGTCGGACGAGGGCGGGGGCATCCCGCGCAGCGGCCTGTCGCGCATCTGGACGTACCTGTACAGCACCGCGCACTCGCCGCTGGAGGAGATGGCCAAGGACGGCGGCGACGGCGGCGACGGCCCCGCCGTGCTGGCCGGCTACGGCTACGGGCTGCCCATCTCGCGCCTGTACGCGCGCTACTTTGGCGGCGACCTGCAGGCGCGCCTCCGCTTCGCGCTCAAGGAAGGCGAAAAGCTGTGCTGTGTGCACTCTTTCTTTTGTGGAGCCATGTGCTTTCTAGTCACAAAAGGGCTGGGCGGCAAAGATCACGCATGCTTGAAGTTGAAGTGAGCAGGCCGGGTCGCGCGCGCGCAGATCCTGTCCATGGACGGCTACGGCACGGACGCGTACCTGCACTTGAATCGCCTGGGCAACGTGCAGGAGCCGCTGCCCTAGTAGGTCCAGGGTTGGCGGGGCACGCAGCGCCGCGTGCGGCACAGCGCACGGCGCTGCCAGCAAGCGTAGGAGTCGCTGCTGCCCCGGCAAGGACAGGGTTGGGGCGTGCGCCCGGGCGCTGGCTGCAGCTGGGCTCACCCCAGGCGGAGCAGCAGCAAGCGCTTGTCGAGCAGCGCTGCGGCCGAGGCTGCGTGGGTGTGTTGGCGTCTGCAGGGCTCTGGGCCAGATGCAGCACTGAGTGTCCAGGAGCCACTGCCCTGGGCTGGGAGTGGCATTTCTTGACGTGCATATGCACAGCACTTGCAGGATTGCATGGCAAGGACCTTGCAGCCACCGTGAGGGTGGGCGCCTCTGCTTGGAGTTGTCTTCCCGCAGCAGGGGTGGTGTTCAGACCGCTGTGCCTAGGCAGGCTGTGTTTGGGCGTCAGAACTGCATACGGGGCCGTAGAGAGGGTTGCGTGTGGTAGCGGCGGGCGCGCCAATTCATTTCGACTTTTAGGCTAGGTGGTGCAGGGCGTTGAAGCGGGTGAATGGCTGTACGCGGTGCGCTGCTGTCAGGAGCACGACGCTGCGGCGCCTCGGCGCGTATTCTTTTAGGAGTGTGAAGAGCGTGCCCTCGTGCCCGTCCTCAAAGGGCAGGCCATTTTGCAGCGGTACAAGGGGGTGGCTGTATCAGACACGGTGTAAAGCAAGGACTGGAGAGGTTAGAACACTGAGCATCAGCACCTGCTGTGCACACCCCCCTCCCCAAAAAAGCCCAAACCCTCCTGAGGCCCCATCACACCTTCAGGCAGCACAGGCCACCGCAGCTCTTCATTGATTGCACATAGGAGGCAAGATGATGGGCCACGTACATGACATTGTCGCGCCGCTGCTGCCGAAGGCAGTGCCGCAGATCTTCATTCCCGCCGCGGCTGTGATCGGCATACTGTTCGCTATTTTCACATGGTGGCGCGGTGCGCCACTCTATGAACACGCGCCTGTGCTACCTTGCCTGATTGCCTTGGTGCCGAGGCCGAGCGCGCGGCGCGTGCACCAGTGCGCACTGAAGCCGTCGTGCGCGCTGCGCAGTGTCCTTCATCAAGGTCGGTGCGGGCACCCGCACCAATGGCGAGGAGGGCCGCACCTTCCTGCTGGAGGAGGAGCTGGCCGGCGAGGAGTCGGTGCGCGCGCGTTGTGCCTGCGCAGCACATTGCTGCAGCGCCGCGCCTGTACACCAGCAGCCTGGATCCTTGCTCCTTGTCCTAGTTTAATGTTTGATTGTGCAGTGGTTTGTGCACACGTCCGATCACGCGGGAGCCTGCCAAGGCAGGCCGAGCTATGCAAATCTGCGGTCTCGAGCGGGCTGCTGTGCGGCCGCAGGTGCTGCAGAAGGTGGCCGACCTGCAGGAGGCCATCTCGGAGGGGGCGACCTCCTTCCTGCTGACCGAGTTCAAGTACATGGGCGTGTTCATGGTGCGCCCGTCACCCAGTCAGCACGTTTTGTTGCTGCAGCCCGCCCCGGCTCGTCCTCGGAGCCTGTGAGCACTGGAGAGTCTGGCAGGTCCGCTGCCTCTCCCGGCGCCGATTCTGGCCGGGCTGGCGGCCGGATGTTTGTTGCGCTGCTCGGACCGAGGCAGCGGGGTCGAGAACCAGAGCCTGGGCGCGGCAGGCGGGCTTCTCCATCTTCATCTTCGTGCTGCTGTCCAGCGAGGACGGCTTTAGCCTGGAGATCAAGGAGGATGGGCGTCACCCGGCCATCTACAACGGCCTGTTCACCACGATTGCCTTCCTCATTGGTGGCTTCACCTCGGTCGCGTGCGGGTGGCTGGGCATGAAGATCGCCACGTACGCCAACGCGCGCACCGCCCTGGAGGCGCGCAAGGGGATGGCGCCCGCCTTCATGGCCGGTGCGCGCTGCCTCCGCTTGGTGCTGTGAGCCTTGCCGCTGAGCGCCGCTGTTGCTTGGTGTGTTTATTTTGCTTGATGGACACCAGCAAGCTCTTGCGGACCTGCAAATATTTCACGGCGCCTTGTTGCTTCGAGGAGGAGACAGCAGTGCAGACTGTGCTGAAAGCAGGCAGTGCCGAGCAACAGCTGGCTTCTGTGCCTTGAAATGTGTCGTGCTCAATAGCGTGCCTGAGCGTTTGTCAAGCGCACTGCGTCAGAAGCAGCAGACCAGGGTCATGCTGAGGCTGAGCGACGCGCGTCTCTTGCAGCCTTCCGCTCCGGCGCGGTGATGGGCTTCCTGCTGGCGTCCACGGGCCTGCTGGTGCTCTGGATCACTATCCACGCCTTCTGGCTGGTGCGCAACATCAGCGCAACATCTCATGCAGGCACCTCAGTTGGTCAGCCAATCTGTGAGCAGCCAAGCTGACCAACGACGCATTTTGGTGTGTTACACAGCCAGGTCCCTAACCTGGGTGAAGGTGTGTCATCTGCACATGCGCAACCACCATGTATCTCACAGTGATGTGACGCGGGCTATGAGACCTGTACTCGTGCATGGACCCTGCTGAGGCAACCTGAGCAGAGTGCCAGCGGCGCACCACTGCGCTTGTGACCGAGTAGCAGGGGGGGGCCTGAGGGCTGGCGAGCGCCGACACGCCCGCGGCCGCGCAGGTGTACGGCGACGACTGGAAGGGCCTGTTTGAGGCGATCGCCGGGTACGGCCTGGGCGGCTCCTCAATCGCGCTGTTCGGGCGCGTGGGCGGCGGCATCTACACCAAGGCGGCCGACGTGGGCGCTGACCTGGTGGGCAAGGTCGAGAAGGACATCCCCGAGGACGACCCGCGCAACCCCGCCGTCATCGCCGGCGCGCCCCCCGCGCGCTATTCGCACCTTACCTGCACTCCCCTCTTGCTGCTTACTTGCTGCGTACTTGCTGCACGGAGCCGACAGAAATGAGAGCTGCTCTGCCCCGCTCCGTGGCCTTGCCAGACCAGCCAGTTATGCATGTGGGAGTAGCCCCCTCTCCCCAAGGGCATGCGCCGATAGCAGCTTGGCCAGGCAGAGGCACATGCAGAGGGCGCTCGGCACTGCGTCGGCGCGAGGTGAGGCGGAGCCTTGGGGTGGCGCCGGCCCTAAGCGCGCCGGGCCGCGCGGCGGCCTGTGGCCCTGGCGTCCAGGCGGCGGCGCGGATGCGTCAGCTGGGCGGAGGGGCAGGCGGATCATGCGCGTGCGGTCGCGCGCGCCACGACCCAGCATGCAGCAGGCTGCGGGCGACGCGGGCAGTAGCGCCCGCGTGGGCGCCAGCCTACTGGCGCTCAGAAAAGTGGGTGAGATCAGGGCCGCACCCGGCCCTACCCTGACAATAAGTGCCCGCGCAGACAACGTGGGCGACAACGTGGGCGACATCGCCGGCATGGGCGCCGACCTGTTCGGCTCGTTCGCGGAGGCCACGTGCGCGGCGCTCGTCATCTCGTCCGTCTCGGCGCTTGGCTCGAGCCACCTGTACTGCGCGATGCAGTACCCGCTGCTGATCAGCGCGTGCGGCATCGTCGTCTGCCTGGTCACAGCGTTCATCGCGACCGACCTCAAGCCCGCGCGCATGGTGTCCGAGATCGAGTCCACGCTCAAGTACCAGCTCATCATCTCCACCATCATCGCCACGCCGGTGCGGTCCCTCCCCCTACGTTCAGTGCGCAGGCACGTGCCGGCCCCCGCCCGTGGCCAGTCACGCGCGCTCAGCGGCTGCGCGGGCCGCCGTGCACTAGGGTGGCAGCCACTGCGGAGCTCGCCTGCGCCCTGCGGCCCCGTCTGGGCCGCCGGGCGGTGGCGCTCGCCCTGCCGGGCGCGCTGGCCTCCGACCCGCGCAGGCCCGCCGGGCTGACCGCCGCGGCGCGCCGATGGCGCGCAGGTGGTGTTCGCGGTGAGCTACTACGCGCTGCCGCCCGAGTTCACCGGCATCTTCGAGGACGCGGACCGCGTCGTCAAGAACTGGCACCTGTTCTTCTGCGTCGCGTGCGGCCTGTGGGGCGGCCTCGTCATCGGCATCGCGACCGAGTACTTCACCTCCAACCGCTACCGCCCCGTGCAGGCGCGCCGCAGGGCCCACCCTGACCTCGAGTGCAGCGGCGCGCCCGGGCCCCCCGGGCGCGCTCGCCCCGGGAGCCGACCGCGCGGCTGCCTGTCGGGGGCACTCTGTCAGCGGTCACGTGCCTGTCTGGCTGGCGGGGTAAGAGCCTGCGTAGATCGCCGCAGCCGGTGTGCCGCCCGCCTTGCGGTCACCGTAGCATGCAGCGCTCACCCGACCGCAAGCTGGCCCTGCCTTCTGCAGACCAGCGTGCAAAAGTATGTGCTTGCAGAAATGCCTCTTATGTACTATCCCATCTGTTGGTATGCTATCAATACACCTGAAAGTCCCTCGCAGCAGCGACAGCGCGCCCGCGCGCGCAGGACGTGGCGGACGCGTGCCGCACCGGCGCGGCCACCGACATCATCTTCGGGCTGGCGCTCGGCTACAAGAGCGCCATCATCCCCTGCATCATCATCGCTATCACCATCTACGTCAGCTTCTCGCTCGCGTCCATGTACGGCATCGCCTGCGCCGCGCTCGGCATGCTGACCACCATGGCCACCGGTGCGCGCCCCGCCCTGCCCTCCCTACGGACCCACCCCGGCCGCGCTGCGCGCGAGGAGCTGGCCGGCGCGCAGCAGTCGGCCAAGCAGCGCGGCAAGGAGCTGGGCGGCTATGGGGTAGGGTTAGGACCCTATTGCCGGCCAGCTCCTCGCCGCGCTGCTTGGCCGGCTGCCCATCGTGCATGGCTGCGGACGGTGGTGGCTGCTGCGCGCTGGCCGCGCCTGCCTGAGGCGGCGCGCGGGGCGCGCTGCCTGCCGCGCCTCGCCCGCAAGCGGCGAGCCCGACGGCGCGCCGCGCGCAGGCCTGGCGATCGACGCGTACGGCCCGATCTGCGACAACGCAGGCGGCATCGCGGAGATGGCGGCCATGGGCGAGGACATCCGCGAGCGCACCGACGCGCTGGACGCTGCCGGCAACACCACTGCCGCCATTGGCAAGGTGGGCCGCCGCGCGCGCCTGTCGCCGCGAGCGACACCAAGGATGCCACTCCCGATCAGGAGTGCCAGATGTGTGAAGGACCGAGTCTGATGAGCCGGGGCATGCTGCCAATTACAGGCATAAGCATATGGTGGCAGCCATGCTAAGAGCTGTCTCGTTCAGAGGAGATTGAAGAGCAGCTGCAGCACCGCCGCCGCTGGCAGGCTGGCTCGCCCGCCGACGGCTGGGCGCGCGGCGCCGCGGCGCAGGGGTACGCCATCGGCAGCGCGGCGCTGGTGTCGCTCGCGCTGTTTGGCGCGTACGTCACGCGCGCGGAGATCACCACCAAGGACTCCTCCATCCTGGCGCCCGAGGTGCGCTTTGGGCCTCTGGTCGACCGCTTCATTTGCGAAGCGGCCGGCAGAGCTGCTCACTCAGTTATTGCTTGACCGCCCTGCTTTCCCTGGCAGCCCGTGACTACTTGTCACATGAAGGCTGGGAGTCCGTTTACTCTTGCAATGCATGGGCATATCAGTCGTCTTCCCTAGCGCACTCCTAATGGCACGCCGGGCGCTGGGGCGGTTGTGCGCATCCTCTGCCCTGTTAGGACTGGGAGGTCAGTGCTGGGCGCGGGACAGGCTGCTGCGGGCCTGCTCATGGGCGCCACAGTGACGAACCTATGAAATCCACGGCGCGCGCGCGCAGGTGTTTGCGGGCCTGCTGGTGGGCGCCATGCTGCCGTACTGGTTCAGCGCGATGACCATGAAGAGCGTGGGCAAGGCCGCGCTGGCGATGGTGGAGGAGGTGCGCCGCCAGTTCAACACCATCGAGGGCCTCATGGAGGGCACCGCGCGCCCGGACTACGTGCGCTGCGTCGAGATCTCCACGCAGGCGCGCGCCGCCGCCCTCAGCGCCCAACCCCGCCCCGCGCTCCGCCCGCACCCTGCCTCCTCAGCTCTTGGTCTTGGTCCAGCTCTTGATTGCATCCAGCAAAGGCTCGCACCCAAGTGAAGCGCGCGGTAGGGTTTGTTGGTTTGCGCCGCGGAGCTGCACACACTGCCTGGCGGCGTCATGCTGGCCTGCCGACGGGCGGCTCTGCTGGAGTGCTGTCACGGCCGCGCCGGCGGCACCGCCGCCGCCAGCGCACGATGGCTCCAGTCGCCAGCAAGACTGGCATGCTCGTCGCTGGTAGCGTGCGGGACAGCACGCGCCGGGGGAGCTCACGGCGGCGGTGCGCGCGCGCAGGCGTCGCTGTCGGAGATGATCCCGCCGGGCGCGCTGGTGATGCTGACGCCGGTGGTGGTCGGCATCCTGTTCGGCACCAAGACGCTGGCCGGCCTGCTGGCCGGCGCGCTGGTGAGCGGCGTGCAGATGGCCGTCTCCATGTCCAACACCGGCGGCGCCTGGGACAACGCGAAGAAGTACGTGGAGGCGCGCGCCCGCCCCTTAACGTAAGTGTCGACACTGATTGGTAGTGAGCCAGTTTTGGCCGGCTGGGGCTGTGCAGCAGCGCCCTGCCTGGCCCCGCGAGCAGGGCGCCACGCTTGGGAGAGGCGAAGCTGTGCTAGCCGTCGGCCGGGGCTCAGGAAGCGCTTGGGTGTGAGGAGAATGCGCGTGGACCGCCTGACGGTGGCGCTGCAAGAGGCTGCGCGGCTGCCCCACGCAAAGCGCCGGGCGGCCGGCCGCGGCTGGCGCTGCTGTGGGCGGCCAGCGGCACCCACCACTAGGTGCCTCCAGCAAACCCTGACCCTGACGGTGCACCCCTCACCGCGGCAGGCCGGCGCGTCGGAGCACGCGCGCTCGCTGGGCGGCAAGGGCAGCGACGCGCACAAGGCGGCCGTGATCGGCGACACCGTCGGCGACCCGCTCAAGGACACGTCGGGACCCTCGCTCAACATCCTCATCAAGCTCATGGCGGTGGAGAGCCTGGTGTTTGCGCCCTTCTTCAAGTCGCTCACGCCCGACGGTGCGCCGCCTGCGCGCGCACGCCGAACCGTTTCCCTCTCGCCCCACGCGCTGCAGTGGTCTGTTTGACTACACACCCATCCCGGTCTGGGGTGTGCAAGCATTGAGCGGGCACGGGCGACAGCAGTGGAAGCAAATGTGTCCGGGCATGGCTCGCATTCCATGGGTGCTCTGCGAGTGGTGCAGTGCGCCCTGGTCGCAAAGACCAGAGCGTCATCGTCTTTGACCCCGCAGCTCCCCGCCCCGCACGGCCCGCGTGACGCCGGTCGTGTCCGACACTGCATGCCTGCCTGGGTGTGGTGCGTGCTGGAGGGCGTCGGGGAAGGCAGGCTCCTGAGGCCGGCCCAACAGCAATGAGTAAGGGTTAACTCTTGGGCGTGCGGCAGGCCTGATCTTCCAGTACTTCAAGCAGACGACCTAGGCGGCAGGCGGGCGCTTGCGGGCCTGCAGGGCTTGGCTGCGTTCGAGCTGCCGCGCTGGCGCTGGCGTATCCCTCAGCGGCTGAGCAGCCGGCGGGGCTCGCAACCGCGCATCTCTTGGCGGGCGAGGCTGGGGCCGCCGTGCACTGCTGCGCCAGCAACTTTGCGCATCTGCCGGCGCCGGCGTGCGTGGTCAGGGCGCAGGCGGCCGGACTGAGAGTCACTGCCAGTTCTGTGGCAGCGCGGAGGGCAGATGCACAACACTGGGTAGGGTTTTTTTAGGGCGCTGATGCATGCAGGGAAGCTTTTGACGCATGCTTTTGGTGGGGATGGGCGCTCGTCGCGGGCGGGCTTGTCAAGGGGCTTGCTGGCTGCGCCCATGCCCATGGTGGCCAGGAGCCTTACGGCTGTGCGCTGAACCGCTGCATGGCAGCCTGCAGTGCAAGGCCGCAAGAGACCAGGCCGTGCGTGCAGGGGTGCGGCAGCAGGCATACGCTGCAAGCAGAGCGCCGCGAGAGGAGCTTTTGGTGATGCTAGGTTTTCTAGGCATGTGCAGGCATATTAATTCTTGATCGCCAGGGTCATTCCGCTGGGCGCTGCCGGCTGTCCAGCCACCCTGCGGGTGGTGCCAAGGTGTATTAAATGACAGGTGCTATGGAGAGTTCAAGATGGGCTGGCACCACAGTCCCTTGCTATGAGGTTCTTACATATGGTACCGCACTGCTTTCAAAGTGATGCGCACGACGCCACCCCGAGACAGGGGTGGCATGTCATCACACACGGCATGCTGCTGCATGCAAATGATAACACCCTGCCAGAATACCAGCATGCTGCTCTCTCCCAACCAACCATGCGGGCAGGGCAGGCGTGCGCTGTAGCCGCATCCCTTAACACTCAAGGACAGGGGGTGGCGGTCGCGCCAGCCCTGCAGCATGCGTGCCCGCCCCAAGCACGTATGCTCCCTCAATTCACTGCCAGTAAGAGCAGCACGGCAGGCGCCCGCGGCCATGCAGCAGGTGCCCGCGGGCCATGCAGCATGCAGATATGAGCACAAATGCGAGCCGGAGCCATGAGCCGGGTGGCCGTCAGCCGTGCGGCCGTCAGGCCAGCTCCTCCTCCTCCTCCGGCTCCCGCTGCTGGAACAGCCACGCCGAGTAGGCCACGCCCAGGACCACCACTGCGCCGCCGGCGCGCGCGCGCGCTTGCAAGCCATGCCCGCCATGACCGGAGCCGCTGCAGTGCCGCGGCCGTGCTGCCACCAGCAGGCCCACCAACAAGCGCGGCACTCATGGGACATCGGCGGAGCAAGGCCGGACGCGCCAGGGTCTTGAAAAGGCGTGTGGGCGACGTCCGATCTAGGGTTAGGGTTTCAGGTTTTGGTACATCCGCACAAGCGCATCAGCGGTGAGCGTCCGGGAGGGCCGCACCGCCGATGAGCGAGTTGGAGAAGGGGTTGCCGGGCATGAAGTACTCGGAGGGCGCGCCCGCGGTGCCGGTCAGCATCTCGCGCTCGCGCACGGTGTACTTGCCGGCCGGCAGCTTGATCAGCTGGCCCTCTGCGCGCGGCCCCGGCGCGGCGTTAGAGCTTACTGCAGCTGTGCTGCCCTGCGCGACCAGAGGCCCGGGACTTCGCTGGCTAGTGAGTGAGCAGGCAGCTGGATGGACACTCCCGCATCCCAGGCAGAGCCGGGTCCCCCCAGGACATGCCTGTGTGCAAGCGCGCACGCGTGCTGCCCTGCGAGGAGCGAGACGCTGCTGAGGCTTCCCGGCGAGTGCTGGAGCATGTACAGGTTGCCGCCGGAACTATTACTTGACGTGCCCACCTCGCCAACCGTTGCAAGCATGAAGACCCTATGAGGGTCGGCCCGGTGCGCCACGCAGCTGCCGCGGCCAGGGCCGGCTCAGATCGGCGCCCCGCTCGAGCGCCTGTGCGGCGCGACGCATGCTCTGCGCCTCGAGCCGCGCCCACCCTGTGCCCCGCAGGCTCCAGCTCCGCGCCCGCACCGGGCGACGGAACTCGCTGGCCGAGCGCGCACCGCCGAGCTTGCTCAGGTTGACGTCCTCGTTGAGCGCGTCGGCCTCCGCGCGCGCGATGCCGCGCTTGTCGAGGATGTCCTCGATCGCCTCGCCCTTGCGCACGGGGTACGTGCGGTACTTGCCGCTGCCGATGCCCGCCAGGATCGCCTTGTCGCGGCCCGACAGCTTGCCGGCCGGCAGCAGGATCGTCTGGCCCTCCTTCAGGTCCTCGGGGCTGCGGTCGTGGTTCAGCTTGGTGAGCTGGCCCACCTCGAGCTCTGCGCCGCCGCGGCGCGCGCCCCTCAGCCGCCCGCCCACCGCCGGCCTCCCTTGGGCCCAGGGCGCTTTGGCGGGGCAGCCCGAGGCTGCCCCAGCTGCGCAGGGTGTCTGCACCCTTCTGAGCCAGGTGCTGCAGCTGCCGCGAGGCTCAGCCTCAGGACCTGGCTCCACGGCTTCACGCGCCACGGCCTGCTCTCACAGCGGGCCGGTCTGAGCTTCACCAACATGGCGCCTGTTAACAGGCCGGTACGCGGGGCCACTGAGGCCCTGGCGCCTGTTCAACTGCCAGCACGCCTCACAGGACCACGCAGCCCGTCAAAGCGGGCGGCGCTCCCGCGCTCACGCCCCGCTGCGCCCCAAAGCAATGAGCCGAGGGCGCGCGCTCCAAGCGCGGCCACGCACCGCGCTTCTCCGCGATGCTCTGCAGCGTGTCGCCCTTGCGCACGGTGTACGGGCGGACAGTGATGGCCCTGGTGACCAGGCGCTGCGTGCGGCACGGCCTCGGCCTGCCCGCAGCCTGCGCCCGGTGCGGAACACCAGGCTGGCGCGGGCGCCTCTGCACAGAGCATCTTGTTGCCCACTCTGTGCAAAACGCGCGCCTGCCCAGCCTGCTGCTCGGCAACCATGCCACGCCTCCCTGAGTCGGTGTGCAGGTTGCCTCTGCTCGCCCGCTCACTCAGACGCCGACTCTCAACCTGCATACGTCTAGCAGGCTGCCCGGGCTGCTTGGCAGCCAGGCCCCATCCGCAACATCAAGTGGATAGCTGGGGGTGGGTGCTTCCGCAGCACCACCACTCGCAGGCCTCGCCTGCCAGGCTGTTGTACACAAGCAGCTCCAATGTGGAGCAGGATGTGCAGGCGGGGAGGCAGCAAAGGCCCCGAGCACGTGAGATCGCCCCTGCATTGGCGCGGGGCAGCGAGGCAGAGGGCTGCACTGCCGCCGCTAGCAGCCCCTTCTTCTCACCTTGAGCACGGGCGTCACCCGAGGCGCTGCGCCCAGCGCACCGCCCGCCAGCATCCTGCCCGTCACCGCGACGTGCGATACCCGGGTGGGGGCAGCCCTCGGCGCGCTCCCTGCCTCGCCTTGCACTAGCGCGCTCGCCCCTTCTGTTCTCTGCCGCGCCCAAGGAAGAATGAATGAATTACAACCGTGTGTCGGCCAAATCTGGCCCCTTACGGCCGCGGCCCTAACGGCCGCGTTGTGATCAATTTAACTTCATCTACGCATGGGAAGGGATGCCATTCAGCTCGGCCCAAGGCCTCGGCATCAGTCTGCCTGATCAGGCCGTGGGGACGGTTTCGCGGCAAAAACTCCCGGCTGGCGAAGCTCTTTCTTCGGGCTCTGCAAGACGTACTTTGAGGCGTGTGTGCCTGTGTGAGATATGCCACAACCATCTCCACCGCTGGAAACCAAGAGTTGATCGCATCCAGCCAAGGCACCTGCGCTTTTGCTCAGGTAGGCGCTTACCTTTACTCTTGTTCGCACTCACACTCGAGTCTCTATTGGCAGCAAGGCAGGAGCTATCTTTAGACGCATGCGCATTGACTGGCATCACTTACAGCATCTTGGACCACACAGGCAAAGTGCAACTGCACTTTTGCTGAATGCCAGGACGCTGAGAGCCTGTGCGCCAGGGGCGCAGTGGGCCACTACCCCTGTTACACCGACGCGCGCTGCATGGAGGTCGACACGCCCGCGCAGTCCACTGCGACAGTGGTTGCAACTGGAGAGTCGGAGGCACAGCCAGCGCCAGCGCCAGCGCTAGACAACCCACAGGCGCGGCGCACAGCAGTGCTGTGCATAGCGCTGAGCCAAGGCTGGGCTGAGGGGCTGGGCCGCACTGCTGCTGCCCTCTGAAGCCCATTGGATGTCTGTTGTCAAGAAAAACTGCTTGACAAGAGGCGTGCAGCTCGTCCAGTTATCACTGTCTCTAGCTCTGTTATTGCACTCCACAAAGTTCGTATCGCACTTCACTGCTGCACGGGCAGTGACAGGGTGTTTCGAGCCACAGGTAGCACAAGCTGCGGAGGCGGCCGCGGCTGGAGTGCAGGCGCAGGTGGACACGCGCGCCGTGCCTGTGCGGCAGTACCTGGAGTCCACTGTGGTGCCAACCTTGATGCAGGCGCGCGGCCCTGCAAACAGCACAGTCGGCCTCACGCCAACCAAGCTGTGAAAATGCGTTGTGATGGCCCACCCGTCAAGTTGCCTGTCACAAGGCCTGTGCGAGAGCCGGCCTCCCTTGCTAGTGCAATACCTGTCCGGCGGCGGGTACTCGCGGGAGGTGACCTCGGCAAAAAGGATGTTTGCAAGTCCTGCGCACCTTGCCTTACTAGTGCGGGCTGCGACGCAGGCCAGCACAGCCAAGCAGCCATGGGGCTCCCATGTTGTGTGCGCCAGGAGTGTGCCAAGACATGTGTCTGCAGGTGAGGGTTGCTCGAGCCCGCAATGCCCACAATGCCCAGGCGTGCCGCTCCCTGGCGCAGGGGCTGCAGCAGCTCGTCAAGGAGCGGCCGGACAAGCCCGTCGAGTTCCTGGCGCACTACCTGCTGCAGCACAGCGCCCAGGCGGACGCGCCCCCGGCCGAGCCCGCCAAGGCCGGCGCCGCGGCCGCCGCGCCGGCGCCGCCCGCCGAGGGCGCCGTGCCGGCCAGCTGACACCGGGCCAGCCCCGGTGCCTCGCTGGGGTACTCCCCCTGTGCGCGCAGAGCCATGCGGGCTGCTGCGGGGCCCGGCCGTCGCACACCGCGGCGCTGCCCGCGGTCACGCGCAGCCTGCGGCATGAGCCCATCCTGTCTTGGGCGCAGGCATCAACGCTGCCGTCCTGGAGAGGCCACAGGCCGGGTGGTCATAGGCGATCGCACATGTAATTTGGCGCTGCCAGCTTCATAGATTGAGGAGCCTAGCTCCATGGCGCTGCTGCAGTGTGGCGCGCATGCCAGGCTTGACCATGATCAAGGAGTCCACAGTGTCAGTCCACACTGAGCTTTGGCGCCAGACAGCTCGAGGTGAGGGCATTCGCCTGATATGTCTGGTTGCAAGGTCGCACGAAACACGCTGGCTGGACCTTGATGTGCAAGTTCTAGTGCCGACCTGAAAGACATATTGCCGGTTGTGCTGCAGAATGACCACTTGATCAGATGTCTCTCTAAACAGCACACAGCTCATGCAAGTCTCACCAGTCAGCTGTGTGCATGCTTCGATGTTTGCATAAGATGGCGCGCTCGCCAAATTGCGCTGATGCTCAGCATAGGCCAGATGCATCCAACTTCATGCTTCCTTGCACGCAACAACAAGTGTGTGCATGAGGGCGACCAAGAGCACTACATATCGTGCAAGGCATAACCTTGCGCAACTTACAGCTCCAACCTGCAGCTGTAGCCTGCATGGCGCTCCATCATGGCATTCCCCCCTGCTCGTGTTTGTGCACACAGACACTCTCCCCAGGACATCCCAACCAGTGACATGCTGAATATAGATGCCGAGCTAAGGACAGCGACTTCGTAAACAACAACACAACAGCCATTTCCGTACGTCACGTTTCCAGACAGTGCTCCGTGGTGCCAAAAAAGGGCCTCCGAACAAACACCCCCTCGCGCAAAATTGTTCGAGGCGCACGCGCACGCACCACTGTCCTCGCACACGGGCACAAACCACAGGCTGCCGCAGGCGCCTGCATGCCAGCGTCAGCACGCGAAGTCACTGCCCCCTGCCTCCGGCGCGCAAAAGCCGCGCAAGTTCGCGCACCAACAGCCCTACCAAAAGCCCTACCAAAAGATGGCCCGTGCACCCTGTGATGGTGCGCCTTGTCAATGGCCTCGGCCATCACCGACAGGTGTGAAGGAGAGCTACACATCACAATGCAGCAACACATCACGTAAAATGCTCGCTGCGAGCCTATGGTCTTGATCACATGTCGCATGCATCGCTTCAGAGAGGCGGTGCCATGGCAGGGTGAGTTCTGGCACAGCCAGCCAGCGCGCGCCCACATGCACACGCAACATCGTCGTCCGCCGTGCCGCACTTTGCCGTGCCGCACTAGCAAGCACAGAACCCTCAAGGAAGCCTCGGCGGCGTCAGCAAGTTCCCGTTCAGCACCCTTCCCGCTCGGCCCTCGAGGCGCATGCCTGGTGCCCACCGTTGCACGTCTCTGTGACAACACCACAGAAACGGGCATGACACCCCACTCGTCCTGCAGTGCGCATGTGACCTCAAAATGCTCGCGTCACCTGCGTGCAGCAGTCACCTGCTGACTGTCGGCTGGTCAGCTGCAAAAATTCTTCCCCAACCCCCCAAAAATATGCCGCATAGCAGCAACGCGCCTCCAATGCATGTACGCCTGACAAGGCGCAGCCCAGATCGGGCCGGACAAGCATTCTCCCACACCGCCACACGGCAATACAGGCAAAGCTGTCCAGGCCAGCCCAGCACACTCTAGCGCACGCTTGAACAATGCGCGGGCGCGCCCCATCAAGCAGCGCCGCGGGCACCATGCTGCCGTGTCATGTCAGCGCACAGCCCGCCAGCATGCACAGACGTGGTCGCGTGCGCGCACGCCACGCATGCCGCGCCGCGCGCGCCGCCGGCAGCCGCTCAGAAGGTGCGGTGGTTGACGGCGCCCTGGCTGTCCACGTAGAAGCCGCCCTTGCCGTTCCCCGGCGCGCCCGGCGCGCCCGCGGCGGGCGCCTTGCCGGCGGGAGCCGCGCCGGCCGGCCCCACGCCCTTCATGGCCTCGTCTCCCGGACCAGGCGCCTCCTCCCCGGCCACGTCCAGCTCGCCCACGTGGTCCGGCGCGCGGAAGGCTGCGCGCAGGGGCGCCCGCCCATCAGCGCATGCCCCTCCCCCAGCGCTGCACCGTGAGAGGGCTCAGATAGTGCAAGCTCTGTCAGCAGTGCTGCTCACTATTCACCCCCAGACACCTTGCACGCCACAGTGCATCGCCTCGTAGATGTGCCTCCCACCCTCCGCCCTCCTTTCCTTTCCGCGCTCATGCGGTCTGGCGCTCTGCTCATTTTGGGCCAACATTGCTGACACTCCCGGCCTACATCATTAAATCTCTGAACGGTCAGCAGCTAGCTAGGCATGTCCACAAGCTGCCCGACTAATAGAATACAATAGAGGCTAGCGCATGCTGCTCCGCCTGTAAGCCTGTGCGAGTGCATACTGCCCTCTGCAGCAGTGCAGGGAGTTGCCGTTCTCAATATATCAAGACACTCTCGGTCACAAGTGCTGGGGCGCACTGAGGATCATGATCGATGCGACGATGTTGAAGACGCCCAGCACGTACATGGGCCGCGTGAACGAGCCCCTGCAGGCCCCACAGCCCAGCGCGATCACGGCGTGGCCTCTCAAGTCCATACGTCAACTGCATAGATGTTCATCGCTTGAGGTGAGATGCGCACATATCCACCTAGATTTGGCACTCGACAGCTTACAACACAGGCAACAACCGCGCACCCGTTCGACAGCGCGCCGATGAGGTACGGTCCTGTGAAGCCGCCGAGTGCACCCTGCGCTCGGGCGGCAGGCCGTCACGCAAAGCCCAGAAACCATCCCTCAGCCACCTTGAAACACGAGTGATGAGAGCCACAGACCCTGACCAGACGCGCCTTGCCCACTACTGCGCCATGCCGCAAGCACCTCCATGCATGGGGAGCGCATCAGCGCATGGGGAGCAGGGCAGCGGGCACGCACCAGCGTGTTGAACGCGGCTATGCCTGTCGCACGCGCCTTCCCAAACAGGAACGTCGCCGGCCACGACCAGATGGGCCCTGCCCCAGGCCACAGCTTTCGCTAAAGTCCACAGCTATTTAGAAACATCTTTGCTCAGCACAGCAGCAACACGGTCATCACATAACGGGTCTGGGAGACCTGTGCACGCATGGCAGCGCCACATTGCGCTCGGCCTAAGACCGTTGTGTGCGCCCAGGTCGGCAGCACTAGCTGACACTAGCGGACTCGACTCTTTCAACCACGCCCACAGCACGCCGGGCACGCACCGAACAGCGACCAGGCGCCCGCGGCCGCAACGATGAGCACAATCATGCCCGGGATCACGCCGCCCCGCTGGATCGCCACCGGCATGAGCCTGCGTAGAACGCACCACTCAATCACAGAGGGAGGAATCCCAACTCGGAATCTCATCTCGTAATCCAAGCACAGAGACATGCAAAAGGTGGCCCAACGCCGCGGCACGAACAAGCGCAGGCCACGCTTCATTGCCGCATGCAGCCGCGGCCGGCATGCGGCTGGCCTCTCCACTTTCCGGCCGCGGCTGCAGCCGGAAAGTGGAGATGCAAACCGCATGCTGCAATCCGGTAAAGACTCCACAAGCCACCCCCGAGCGACGCCACCCTGGCCGCGCCCTCAGGCTGTCCATGCAGGGACAACGAGCCCGCTCGGCACAGGCAGCGCAGCGCGCGGCGCGCGCAGGAGGTCGCGCCGCCGAAGGCTCGACACGCCCTCAGGCTTGCGACGCAGGGACGAGCTACGACCCGCTCAGCACGGGCGGTGCTTAGGGTAGGGTTAGGGCGCGGCGCGCACAGGAAGGCGATGCCCGAGACGAGCACGGGGATGCCGCCGTGCAGGTTGCGCTCCTTGCGCTGCTTGCTGGACCACGCGATGGCGATCATCGTCACCGCCACCGGCACGTACAGCGCGCAGGAGATGAGCGCGTTCTTGGTCGTCTCCCAGGACTGCGCGCGCAGTGCTGCGCGTCACCGCCGCGATGCTCGCAGTGTGGGAAAGCCTGCAGCTGTTTGAGAGCCTGAGGCGCCAGGACTACAGGTGCGAAGCAGTGCGTCATGGCCACGCTGCTCGCGGTGCGGGACAGCTCTGCGACTGTTCGAGCGCCTGCGGCGCTCGGGGACGCGTCGCTCGGCCGCGCCGCTGCGCGGCTGCCCCTAATGAGCACCGCCTCTGCTGGCAGCCAGCTGCCAGGGCATAGGATCGCACGCTGCATATCAGGACGCGCTTGCTCGCCAGTGCCCCGCTCACGCAGAACGACTCCTCCCCCAACAGAGCAGCTCCCACCACGGAACAGACATAAGCCCTTCACAACAAAATCCAGACAGAACGCGAGATGCCGAGCACGCAGGGGACGCGCCGTCTCTTTCGGGGTCAGCGCGCGCGGGGGCGCGGCAGGGCCGGTGCCGATGCCGGAGAACTCGCCCTTGAGCATGGCGTCAATCAGCAGCGGCGCCCAGAACAGCACTCTGCGGAGGCGTCACACCCTGCTTTCAGAACCTACCGGAAACCTCCGCACGCGCGGTCACTTTGCACACGAGCAGAAGCCGCCGGTGGAGGACACAGGCGGCAACATGCGCACTTGCCCCCAGTCAACTTTATGCAGTGTACAGCAGGAAACATCATGCATGCACTGACATGCAAGGGCGGGGGCGCGCCCGTAGATTGAGCATTCTACCAGGAACCACATCTGCGAAAAAAAACAACAGCACATCTCAGTCCGCGCGCGCTTCAAAGGCAGAGGCGTCAGCAGCGGACACAGAGCTGGGGGGCGCGCACAATGCCGAGGTACCAGAGCCGCCAGTTGGTGAGCCCGCTGATCATGGACGAGTTGGCGCCGTGCGTGCGCTTCATGGCGGCCGCGTGGCTGTCGTCCTGGCGCTGCTGCAGCCAGCGGCGCTCGGCCGGCTTGAGGAACCAGGCCGTGCCGGGCGTGGGCGCCAGGAACACCTGCGCGCATTGCAGGGTGTTTAAGGCATTTCCAGGTGTTTTTCCACGCGCTTCAAAGTCTCCGACCCTGTCGTTCGTCTCTGTGCGAAGCAAAGCAGGCTGGCTCGCGCACAAGCCACACACGCGTCTGCAGGCCAAGGAGACGGGAACAGGTCGGGGAGACGGGAGCGGCGCACGCAAAGGACGCCAGACGACACTGGAACATGCTCGGGGTGCTCAGGGGCTGAGCGCGCACCCGCAGCGCGAGGCCGAACAGGACAGTCGCCGCGCCTTCCAGGATGAAGAGCCACATCCACCCGGGAAGGTCTGCGCAGACGTGCACATGGAATGCATAAGCAACTGCAGCCTTTGTTACGCATGACATGCAATTTTCTGGCATGCCCATGCAGACACTGCTTTTATATGCCGAGCCCATGCTATTGCAAGCATGCCGTTGAAACATGCACGCAGGCAGCGCCCGTGCCCGCGCACGTGCAATGCCGTCCATCTGGAATATGGCGGCCGCCACTAGCGCGCCGATCACCTGCGCGCCAGCGCCGCTCAGGCCTCCTCATGCGCATCGCTGCTGCAGATGTACGGCATGCAGGGCACAGCGAAGCAACAGGGCCAGACCCAAGCCCGCGCTGGGCAGCCGCGGCGGCGCGAACCTGGCTCAGGGCGGTGGCGGACGAGACGGCCGAGTAGCCGTACGTCAGCTCATGCGTCGAGAAGAAGAGCGAGGAGTGATAGAAGGTGCCTGCGCGCGACCCAAGCCAGCGAAATTCTGCTTTACACTCCAGGCGGCGCGGCGCGCCCTGGCAGCTTTGAAGAACCCCAATAGCATGCCATGCCCCTATCAGCGTCCGCAATACAGCAGCAGGACAGCCAGCAGGGTCCGCATGCTTTGGCGCTGAGCCAGCGCTGGGCGAAGGGGGCGCGCCCGGAAAGGTGCCTGCGCAGCCACACCCGGCACGTCAGACGCACAGCCCATGGTTGCCGTCAACGGACGTGGCCACATCAGCTTCCAGCAGAATGGTGGAGGAGACCAATGCATACACGCGCTGCGTGCGGACGCACCTCCTTCGGCCAGCCCCAGGAGGAAGCGCAGGAGGTAAAACTCCCAGTGGTTCTTGACGGCCGAGGTCGCCGCGCCGATCACGCCCCAGGCGACGATGATGATCGCCAGCCAGTTGGGCGCGCCCAGCCAGAGGATGAACAGGTTGGACGGCAACATGCTAATGCAGTACCCGATGAAGAAAATGCCCTGGCAACGCCACACAACCAGGGCGTCAGCAGTGCGCGCAACCACCTAGCCGATACTGGCCCCGCACAGCACCTGTGCGTTGCCATAGGTGTGCCGGGCAGGACCAGCAGGACATATGGCAGTGCTCCAGGCGCAGGGGCGCGCGGAAGCTCAGGCCGCTCACCGCCCCAAGACCATACTCCGCGTTGTTCAGTCCCAGATACTTTTTGAACGGCAGCGCTGAGAAGGCCAGGTTGCTCCTGCGCAGCACCAGAGCGTCAGGACAGGTCGCGCTGCACACTTCTCCCTGCACAGCCTCAGTAAAACTGCCAGCCACAAGGATGAGCCACAAGGTTGATCCACAAGGTTGAGCAGTAGCAGAGCACGTATGTGGGGGTATACACATGCTCCAGACACTGCGCGCACCTGTCCAGGTAGGTCCATATGACCACAAAGAACATCCTGCGCTCCCCCAACCACGTCAGTGCCAACCTCACACAGCTTGGGAGAGAGCAAGTCAGCCAATATAAAAAACTGCGGCGCACCAGGGGATAATGCTGCCAAGCGTCTTCTTAATGACCGCTCTCGGGTCCACCTGCAAAAGACATAGTGCTGGGTGGTTACAACTTCGATACAGTGCGCACACGCTCTGTAGCCAGTGCGGATAGCATGCGCCGCCACGCACATTTGGGCACAAGGCAACGCTGTGCGCTGCAGCACGTCACACACACGCTGAGCTGTTGGCAGCACTGGACAAGGCAAGTGTGGCACTCGCTGCTGAGAGGGCAGGAGAGGCTCAATGCTGACGGTGATGCTGCAACACATAATGGTCGTCAGCCAGAAGGTTGGCAGCCATGCTGGTACAAGCTCGCAAGCATACGCACAGTAGTTTGCTCGCCCGTTTGATTCCTGGCTACGTCAGAGCGCATTAGTCAGGCCGCCGCGGTAAGCACACCTTGTCCTGTCCTGCAAGCTCCCCTGTCTCCATGCGGGAGGCAGGGTACTGGTCGACGCCCTTCCCCGAAGCCATCACGCCTCCGTTGCGTCCCGCAGCCATCGCCTGCTACGCCCGAAGGCCCTCGACCTACGCTCCGAGGTGCGCGCTCTCTCTCTCTCTCAGCACACAGTCTCGTTCGCTCCGCTTCAGCGCCTCTTCATTACGCTGACTTTCCACGCTGAACAGAACCGGCGAGCTGAGGCGAGGTGTGAACCAAAACGGACTCCCGCTTGCACAGTTGAGCCAAAACAGGCAAATATATCGAGCACATGATTGCCTTGTACACTTTATTCCGTAAGGCCTCGCACAAGCCGGGGCGTGATGGGCGTGTTCCGCATCAGGCACCTGCCCGCCAGCGTCAACGCCTCCGTCTTTGACTGGCTGCGCGCGCACGGCAAGGCCGTGCGCCCAGAGCTCTCGCGCGCCGAGCGCGACCAGCTGCAGGTGCTCCAGAGGTTTTTTTTACAACTAATTCTTGTTAGTTCCTGCACTATGGTGGCCGCCAGTGTGCGCCTGCCTCCGTGGAGCGCCCGCCCCGGCGGCTGCACGCATGCCATCCAAATATAGACATAATAAGATGTGCTCGCGCAGGACTGCTTCACGCTGATTGACGCAGACGGCAGCGGCGCAATCGACGTGTCCGAGCTGTGGCAGGCCTTCCGGCTGCTCAACCTGCGCATGACCAAGACGCAGGTCAGCCAGTTGGGCAGGCAGCTGCAGCCGCCTGGTCGTATTGCCTTGAGGAAAAGCAGCGGGTGTTTGTCCTTGCCTGCAAGCCTGGTGTGAGGGTTCGTGCAGCCAACACACGGTAGGTCGGCCTTTGACTCCTTGACCCAAGCGCTTGTGCGACTTGGGGCCAGTCCCTGAAGCCCGGCTTGTATGTGGAGCTGAGCGGACAGACCATGCGGCTCAAAAGCCCCAAGCAGCCGCTTTGCGGCGTGCAAGGCGGGTGGCGCACCTGCAGCGCTGCAGACCCGGGCCGATACTTCTGCTACAGGCGCTCCTGCTTGCCCGCAGGTGACGGAGATGCTGGCAGAGGTAGACGCAGACGGCTCCGGCGAGGTTGAGTTTCCAGAGGTGCGAGCGGCCCGCACACAGGGGCCGCAGCGGGTGCAGACAGCCTGCACATGGTTGCGCATGTAAGTGCCCTGACTCGCGCATGAATTACTGCTGGCTCTTGCTTCCTGGACGGCGCGGCTCTGCATGGAAGGCATCACAGGAGAAGCTTGCAGTCTCATCGGAGACTGCTGGAGCCATGCTGGGTGTTGTGCAGCACGAAGTCTGGCTCGTGCGGACCCAGCACCCTGCATTGCCGGGCGCTGTGGCGGCGCCGCAAGGTAGAAGGGCCGCTGCGGCAGCAGCTCCGCCCCGCGGCGGTCGGCGCTCGCGCAACAAGGAGTCACCGGCGCAGCCGAGCCCAGTGGGCGGCGGCGGCCGCGCGGGCGTGCTGACCGCCGGCGGGCGTGCCGCCCGCGCAGTTCCTCGAGATCATGACCATGTCGCGCGAGCGCGAGGCAGAAGAGGCCGCCGGCGGCAGCCGCCCGCGCTCGGCGGCCGCCGGCGCCGGCGCGCACGGCGCCTGGGGCGGCGCGCCGCCGGGCGGCGCCGGCCGGGGCCGCGCCAAGGCCGGTGGCGGGCCCGTGCCGCTGCCGCTGGACCTCATGATGCTCGGGTACAAGCGCAAGAAGCTTGTGGACGGTGCGCGCCCGAGCATACCCTACCCTACACCCGCCCCGCGCATGCGCCGCGCCGCGCCCGCCGCCCCGGCCCGCGCAGGGCGCTCGGTGCATGTCGCGCGGTGTCGCCTTGAGGCGTCGGTGCTGCTGCGCCGCCTGTGCGGACGCGGCGTGCCACCCCCCGCCGCCCGCAGGCGTGATGGCCGCCGACGGCACGCGCGAGCAGCTGATCGCGCGCGGCGAGGCCGCCGAGCTGCGCGAGTGCGCCGGCCCCGCCACCCTACCCTACCCTGTCCCTGTGTGCGCATGCGCCATGCGAGCGGGAGCAGACGCGTGCTTGCAGCCCCCTTGCCAGGCGTGGCAGGGGCAGGATCCTGGCAACGTCGACAGCCGCACCCCCCGCCTGTAGCAAAGGGCCTGATGGAGCGAGGCGGCGAGAGCAGGCGCCGGGCGCACGCACCCGCCGTGCCTGCAGGTTCCCCCTAGGCGCAGAGGGGCGGACAGGGCAGGGGATGGCGCCGGGCGCTGGGGCAAGCAGGGCAGCCCGCGGCGAGTAGCACACAGGCGCCATAGCTCTGGATGGTGTCACGCCGTTGCGGCGCGGCTTGGCCGGCCACCCCAGCGAAATGCATGGAACACTCACGCATGCACGACGAGCCGGGGCCTGCAGCGCCGGCCTGACGGGGCGGCGGGGCCAGGCGCCAGGCGCGGGAGCGCGGCCGGCAGCAGGCGTTCAAGCGGCGCCTCGCCGCCGCCGTAATGGGCGAGGCGCCGGCCGCTGCGGGCGCGCCCGCCGGCGCGCCGCGCCGCGCGTCGCAGCGCGCGCTGTCGCTGACCGGCGGCCAGGCGGTCGCCGCCGCCGATGCCGCCGCGGCCGCCGCGTACGGCCAGGCGCGCGGGGCGCTCGGCCCTGGCTGAGGCTCCAACGAGAGCCGCGGCGCTGTAACGCGGCACGCCCGTTCCGGCCGCCTGCCGGTGGGCTGCCTCTGCCGCCAGGGCCGCCGCGGTTGCCGCCGCGGCCGCCGCTGCGGATGAGGCCAGCTGCCAGGCCGGGCGCCGCTGCCAGAGCCGGGCGCGCTAACAAGCGGGGGCCGGCGCGGCGGCAGGTTGCCGCGCGCCCGGCGCAGCGCGCGCAGCGCGCGCAGTCCCTGGACGGCGAGGCGGCCGCCGGCGCGGCCGTGGCGGCCGTCGCGCGCCAGGCGCTTGCGGCTGTGGCGGCCGCGCGGCAACTGGCGGCAAACGCCGGCGCCGCGGCCGGTCCCGCCGCCGTGGCGGTTGCGGCTGGGGCCGAGCAAATCGCGGGCGCGGCGGCCCTGGCAGCCGAGCCGCGAGGAAGGCGCGCGGAGCCGGGCGCCGCGCACATGGGCGGCTCGGCGCGGCGCAGCATGCCCCCGGAGGGCGCCTCATTCGGCGCCATGGCGGGGGCGGTTGCAGGCGACCGGGGCGCGCCCTTTGCAATATTTCCAGAAGCGGCCGGCCACTCAAGCAGCGCCCGCAGCGTCCTCCTTGCAGAAGCCGCAGCGAGCGCGGCGCAGGGCCCTGCCGCGCCCGCCGGCCCCACGAGAGCTGAGCGGCGCTGGTCGAGCGCGCCGAGCCCCGCCCCCGGGCTCAGCCCCGGAGACACGCAGGCCGCGTCCGCGCTCCTGCGGCGCTCGCTGTTTGGCGCGCCGCTGCCGGCGGCGCCCTACGGCAGCGCCGCTCCGCTGGATGCGGTCGGCATGGGCGGGGCGGCCGCGGCGCGCACAAGCGGGTATCCTAGCGGAGCACCCGCGGGCGCCCAGCCCGCGGCGGACACGGGGCCGGCACCGCATGGTGGCGCGGGGGGCCTAGGAGGCGGCGTCGATGATGCGCCTGGTGCCGGCGCTGGCTTGCTGCCCGGCGGCAGCCTGCCTGAAGAGCTGGCCGTGGCGGAGAGCGTCATGGCGGCGGCGCTGGGCAGGCGGGCCGCGGGCGCGCGTGGCGGCGGCGGCCGCAGGTCGCTCATCGCCATGGCGGCCGCGGCGGCCGACGCTGCCCCGGGGCTGGCGCCCGGGCGCGGCATCACGCCGCCTGATGGTGCGCGCCAGGACGCCAGCACCCGCGGGCCCACAGTGGTGAGAGGGTGTTTGGGTGTGGTGTGCACGTTGGTACCATCTCCAGCGGCAAATGTCTCTGCGTGGTAGCCAGGCCCGGGTACCAGCGATTCCAAGGCACGCGCAGGCACGTCCGCCCTGTATGGTCGAAGCAGGCCAGCATAGGGTCACAAAAGCAAGTAAGAGCGGGTCACATGCCAGGCCGAAGATGGCGCCTCCGACACGGCTGTAATGAGGGCACCACACAAGCTGCGCAGGGAGTGTAAAGAAGCGATTCGCGCCTCCATGCCCCTACCTCGACTGCCTTTCACCTTCTCACGTCTTATGCATGACAAGAATTTTGCTTGCATACTACGTCACAGCATTCCAAACATTCTGGCGCATACCGGCAGCGGTGGAGGATGCGGCGGGGGAGGACGCGGCGAGCCCGCGGACGAGCGAGGTCGGCAGCGCCGCTGAGGATGCAACCGCCGGCGACCCCTACTACCACTTCGTGCCCCCCAGGCCTACGCTGCGCCAGCACCGCATGTGCGCGCCGATTGCAACTCCATGCTGGTTGCCCATGGATTCCCCAGAGCACCATTCGACGGTCTGTGCTGTGGTGCAATGCAGGCAGGGCATGCGACAGCGCATCGCCGCGCAGCTCGCTGGCGATGAAGTGTGGCTTGACACTGTCGGTGCGAGGACCTGCTCCCCGTCGCAGTCCAGCCGTGCCCTGCTTCTGGCGGGAGGCGTAGAGCCGCACGGCTCTTTGCGCTGTTCCCTTGCCTGCACTTCATGGCGTGCAGGACTTGGTATTGCTCGGCCAGACTCATGCCGCAGCAGGCGCGCCTGCCTGGTGCAGCGCTCGCTGACTCACCCGGGCACCGACGCAGCACGAGTCTCACCCCTTTCACTGAGTTGGTGCATGATTTGCCGGCAAGCTCTATCTTGCTGAAGCGTAGGGGCAGTTTCTTTCATGGGGTCGACATGCTCGGGGCAGACTCTGTCTGTCATGGTGATGCTCAAGAGCAGGCTCTGTCATGCTGAGGCATTGGAGCAGGCTCCGTCATGGTGAGGCGCAGGGCAGGCTCCTATGCTGGCAGCATGCGGTGCAGGCCTGCCAGCGCTCGTGCGGGACGGCGCGAGCCAGTGCCTGACAGCACACCGTGTTTGAGCAGAGTTGACCGCGGCAGCGCGCCTGCGCGCGCAGCCCTGCACCGCCGCTCGCGGCAGGCTACAGCCCTGTCCGCCAGCACTTCGCAGCAGCGCGCGTATGGTCTGCTGCATGCAACGGAGCCCGGCGCGGCGCCGCGCAAGGCGCGCCAGCTCAACGCAGGCGGCTCCGGCGAGCAGAGCTGCGGCGGCGCGGCGCGCGCTGCGCTGGGAAAACGGGGCACGGGTCACGGACTCACAGTGCACGGGCCACGGGTCGCGCTGTCCGCGCTCACGAGCCTGCCGGACGGGCGCTGGGTGCGCCAGAGCCCGCAGGCGCACCAGGCCGGCTCAGGCTCTGCGGCGCTGCCCTCGCCGGCGGCGCTGTTCATCCTGCGGCGCCGCCTCGCCGTGCGCTGCGCGCGCTGTGGCCCTGCCCTGCCCTGCCATCATCCGACTGCGGCGGCTGGGCGCCACGTGGCGGCCTCGCATGCCGGGCCGCGCGCGCGCTCTGCACCCTGCCCGGGAGCCGCCTGCGAGCCGCGCTGGCGGCCGCCGCTGCCAGCGCCCGCCTGGCGCGTGCGGGGCGTGCGCGCCGCGAGCGGCGGAGCGGGTCCAGGGAATGCATCGGCAAGCGAGGTCCAGCGCCACGGCGCGCGCCTAGAGGCAGCCCGCGGCACCCGTGCAGTGACGCGCGAGAGCCGGGCGGGCTGGCGCCACATGCTGCATGCGCGCCCGCGCGCCTTTGCGGAGCGCGTGCGCCAGCGCCTGCAGGGCGAGCTTGCTCAGCTCGCGGCAGCCGCGCCCACAGCAGCCGTGCCCGTGTGCTTAGGTTGACTGAGGGTCTGTGATCAGTGGCTTCTGGTCAAGGCATCTGTGTTGTCAGTATTGTAGCTTTGAGACACCTCATGGATGGCGCGTTGAGTGGCACCGGTCGCCTTTTCAGTAAAACTCGACTGCTGACGTGTTGTTACAAAGCGGCCTCACATCGTCCGCATGCAAGCACCCTGGAACTGTGCTGCACCCAGCGCCTCAAGTTCACTGAAGCATGCCAGACTGTGGCAGCCAAAGTCACTTCTAAGATTGCAGCCACGCAACTCGGAGTTTCTAGCCATGCACTTTTTATGCGCCCTACAATGCGGGTACAGCAGTTCAGTCTGCGGTGCATATTCGTGCAACAGCGGCATGCTGTGAATGCTGAAAGGGCCCATGCGGGAGAGCATGCAACAGGCATACCTGTTGCGGAAGCAAGCCAACCCCATGCACAGCACCATGCGCAGCGCGATGCAGTCAGAGATGCACCTGCCGGGCAATTGAGCGCACCCGCGCGTTCTCACCTGACGTGCAGTCAGGCTGTCTGACTCACTACCAACCTCATAGCACAGCAGCCCTTCTGCACGGCCGCAGCACCGGGCTGAGAGACCCTCGGATGACTGAAGCTCAGCTAAAGGCCTGGGTATCCAGCGCAGGGGCAGCAGCTCCGCTTCTGGTTGTTGATGAGTCTAGGGTGCAGGTTTTGGGTAGGCGTGCGGGTTCGCGCAGCGCAGGAGCGCGGGGCAGGCACGTCGGCAAGGCCCCGCGCTCGCGCATGCCAGGCCGCCGTCTGGGTTCAGAAGCGAAGCGACCCCGAGTCCACAGTCTCCATGCGTGGAAAGGAGTGATTGCAAAACGCAACCTGAGGTTCCTGAGAGCAGGCCAGGCCCCACCAGCCTGCATGCCACGCGTGGGGCGTCGGCCAGGCCGCGCGCGCGCGCAGGGTTAGCTGAACCGCCCCTACCGCGCCGCGCCCCCGCTCAGGTTCAGGGCCAGGTCCGCGGCAGACGCGCAGAAGCCCGCCACGCTCAGCGCCAGCGACAGCGGGATGATCACGAACCGGCACAGCGCGCGCTCCGCCGCGGGCAGCTCCGGCCCGAGCAGCCGCAGCGTGAACCAGGCCTGCGCAGGGCCGGCCTTCATTAGGGCTTGCGGCGGGGACGTAGCTGGCGTCGCTCATCACCAGAGCTGCGAGCAGGGCGCGTTCTGGCTTGCTGCATACCAGCGCATGCGCCAATGGGAGAGCCTGGCAACGCGGCTGCGCTTGCACAGCTATCCAAATGAGCCCCGGCCTGTGTTTCAGCACGCAGCAGGGATGGTGCACAGCGGTAGGCAGGCCAGCAGGCAGTGCGCGGCCGCCCCGCGCCGGCGCGGGCGTGCGAGCGGCGGGCGCGCGCCGGCAGTGTGTAGGCGCAGGTTAGGTAGGTCACGCTGGCGACCAGGCCGACGAGCGTGGAGAAGAAGGGCAGCGCGACCGCGATCGCGGCGCTGTACGCGATTACGACGGCCGATGCCACCGCCCAGGGCGCGCGCGCGTGGTCGCTCGCGGTGCGCACGGCGCAGCGGCCGGCGCCGCCGGGGCCGCAGCCGGCCGCGCGGCGCGCGAGCAGCGTCAGGATGTTGTGCGTCCAGACGTTCAGGTTGACCAGGTACTGCGCCAGCGCCTGCGTGCGCGCGGCGCGCATCTGCCGGGGGACCCAGTGCGGCTCGCGCGCCCCTGCCATAACCCTACCGCACCCTAACCAGGGGCGACTGCCGCTTGGCCTGCGCCCGGCCGCGCCCCAGCAGCGCGCGCAGCGGAGCCGCGCAAGCGGGCCCCCGCAGCGCCCGGGCGCGCCTGCAGCAGGATGGCGGCGGCGGCCGCGCGCGCGACCGGCCCGTCGCCCAGCCCAAAGATGACCAGCTCGGGCACGCCGGCGCCCTGCGACCAGTACCCCACCGCGCCCAGCAGCAGGTACAACGCCGCCATGAGCGGCGTGGCGACGCCCACGGCGGCCGGGAAGCCGCGCGGTGCGCGCATGCTCGTGATCAGCTCCACGAAGGCGAACTGGCCGCCGAACCTGCGGCGCGCGCGCACTGGCCCTGACATTGCTCCTGTCTCACCAGCCACTACATGCCCGGCAGTCCTTGCGCTCAGAGATAGCGGCCATGCATGCCATGGAAACCCATGGTCTGTTGTGCACGCCACCACGGGAGCTGGTCTGGCATGACATTTAATGACTGTATCAGTCTCTTGCAGTTGAGCAACCTGCGGTGCTGCTGCACAACCTGCAGACACGGCGTGGTGCTTGTCGCTGTGGCGAGCGGCAGGCAGCAGCATGCTAAACAGCACAAGCAGACCATTGGGCAGGACAGCAGCCGAGCAGGCTGGCCGGCGAGGCGCAAGCGCGCACGCAAACACGATGTTCATGAAGGCGATGAGCGCAGGCGCCAGCGCGGCCGCGCCGCCCGTTGCCACCAGGCGCGTCGCCGCGCCGGCGACCGGGTTGTTCGCCAGGCGCCAGGCGACGACGCCCAGCGCAAACAGCTGCGCGGCGGTGCCGGCCGACAGGAACCAGCCCAGCTCGGCCAGCGAGCGCACCTGCGGGCAGGGCCGTCAGTGTTTCCATAGGGTAGGTAGGGTTAAAAACACCTAATCTCATATTGCATGCCCACCGAACCTGCAGGTCAGTGGCTTGATATCCATCATGGCGTGCGCTCGCGCGCGTGGGTACCCTGCTCTGCCCTGCCAGACCTGACGCGCTGCGCACACGGGCCAGACCGCGAGCTGCAGGAGCGCGTGGACTGCTGCACCCTGCCAGAGGGCAGGGCGCCCGGCCGCACATCGCTGCTCCAGCACGACGTCTGTGCACGGCGAGTCCCCTTAGTGGCACGCAACCGCAGGCGCCTCCGCAAGGCCGCGCCATGGCTGTATCAGCAAAAAAACAGACCCAGGCAGCTTGCATGGGGAGCGGGGTAGGGTAGGTATAGGCGTAGGGTAGGGACAGGGTGGGGCACCTGCACGAAGATGAGCGCCAGGCCCGCGATGACCAGTGCGTACACGAGCAGTGGCACGTCCTCGCGCGCCACCGCGGCCTGCAGCGCCTGAGTGGCGGCCAGGTGCAGGATGATGCAGCGCGTCGCGTCGGTTGCGTAGATCGTCGCGTACGAGATCGCGCGGCCGCGCCGCCCGAGCGCCGCCTCGCCGATGTCGCCGAAGATGACCGCGTTCGGCACCGCGCGGCACAGGCGCGAGATGAGGAAGCCCGAGTACGTCGTTGACACCGCAAGAAAGACTGTCACGCCGATGGCGGGAAGCCAGCCCAGGCGCGCAAAGTCAGTCGGCATGAGCCACAGTCCCCAGCCCAGCGACAGCGACAGCAGCGCCGCCACCGTGGCCGCCCAGGGCGCGCGCTTGTCGTCGCCGCCGCCGCCGCCGGCGCCTGCCCGGTCGGACGCGTCGCGCGCGCCGGCGGGCAGCAGCGGCGCAGCCAGGCTGTCGCTGTCGCCGGCGCTGACGCCGCCGCCTCCCTTATCAAAGGAGCCGTGGGCGGCAGCAGCGGAGCCCACTGGCGGGCCGCTGTCCGGCGCAGGCGCGGCCCTGGCGCTGCCAGGGTCAGCCTTCCGGCTCGTCCCGCCACTCGCGGGTGCTTCGAAGGCGGACGCAGGCGCCCTCCCTGCCAGCAGCTGGGCTGCCGGCGCAGCATCAGACGCGCGTGGCGCCGCCTCGGCCTGGGCTGCACCGCCAGGCTCGCTGCGTCCCCGAGACCCTGCGCCAGCTGCTTCGCTGCCATTTGCGGGCGGCGCGGCGGCGCCATAGACGTGATCAGCCGCCGGCGCAGGCGCGGATGCGCCTGCGCCTGCGCCTGCGACGCCATCCGGCAGGAAGGGCTGCGCTCCCGCAGACAGCTTGGACTGCTCCGGCGGCAGCGCCATCGTCAAGTCCGCTGGCAGGGCGGCGCTGCTGGCCCCGTTTTGCCTCGTGCTGGTGGCTGCGCCAGCGACATCCTTGGACCTCTAGCCTGCACTCCTCACCGACGCTGCTTGCGCGTGCGTTGCGTCAGGTTCACGTGAGAAGAGCAGGTTCAAAGGCTTTGCCGTCCAGTACCTGCCATGGTGCACCAGCAGCGGGGCTGTCTATTCGTCGGCGTCAACCTACCAAGATGGTCCAGCAATATATTGCTATGCGACAGTTGCAAATATATTCATCTGCCTCAGGGCTTTGCACCCTAGCGAGCAGCTCGCACGTGCGCCCGTCTTGCATATTATAAGGGGGGCTGCCCAGCACAAATAAAGCCGATCTGTGTTTGCGTTTGCATTGCGACTAACATAACACGATGGTGGCGGAGTTCAACCCACACGCAATCAATCCGCACGCCGCCGCTGCCCCCGACGTCTCCGCGCTCATCGGTGCGCGTCTTGCGCCTGGTGGAAGCCCCGTCAACCAACCTCGAAGCCACGGCAGTCGTTTAACTGCAAGCGCGCGGGGCCGCGCCAGGTTGCACACCGGTGGTGCGGCTGCAGCGGTCGGTGGGCGATGCGGTCGCGACGGTCGTGGGAAAGCTCGAGTCGCTCAACCCGAACTCCTCTGTCAAGGACCGGTGCGTGACTCGCCACGCCCCGAAGCACCACTATGTGCTGACAGTGATGGGCACTGAAACGGCTGCTTCAACCCGCGGCTCATCTTGTAAAAGGAGAAAAAAGGAGGAAAGCTGCGTAAAGGCCGAGCCTGATAGCTTGGAGCTGAGCTGCTGTCATGGCGGAGCGGCAGGATTGGAAAGAGCATGATTGAGGGTGCACAGGACGCTGGGAAGATTACTCCTGGCAAGGCGTGCCCTAGTAGGAGCTGAGAGAGTGTTAAGCCCAAGGTCGAGCATGCTGGGCGTGTGTTCGGGGCGCAACCCCCCGGAGTGCCACGCGTCGCAAGCAGCATTTTGTTGTGCAAGTATCTACCTGGTGCTGAAGTATAACTATTGCAGCTGTGCGGCGGGCTTGCGCCATCAAACCAGAGGTGCTGCACCTCTTGAAGTGCTGTGTATACCTGCACGCTCTCTTCTGCTGAGTTTGTTTGTCTGAAAGTCATGAAGTCGTGCCAAGGTTTTGTGCGTGGCCCGAGGAGCACGTAACTGAGCCAAGGCAGGGCAATCAAGGGCACAAATATGCCCGGGTTACACAAACATGCAAGGCAGCGGCATCGCTGCTTCCCGTGTGTCTGGGCGCGCACACGCGCGGTCGCGCAGCCGAGCAAGCTGGCGACCGGCGCGCGGCAACGCTTGCACGCCCCCCTGCTGCGCCGCCCTCCACGTGCCTGAACAGGCGCGCCCAGTCAGGCGCCGCCGCGCGGCGCAGACGACGCTGGTGGAGCCGACGTCGGGTAACACGGGCATCGCGCTGGCCGCGCTCGCGGCCGCCAAGGGCTACAAGCTCATCCTGACGATGCCGGCGTCCATGTCGACCGAGCGCCGCGTGCTCTTCCGCGCGTTCGGCGCCGAGCTCGTGCTGACCGACCCGGCGCTCGGTGCGCTGGGGAACGGGTATACGCAGCACCTTATCCCAGCGCATGCCTACTTTGATGTCCTCTGCTTGTGCTGGTCCGCTTGGCGGCCACAGTGCACATGTCACGGCTGTTGGAAGTATGCTTGAGGTCGGTCCTTGCCCGGCCGCCCGATGGGTCCGAGCAAGCCCGCCGGCCGGGTGGTGCAGGCATGAAGGGCGCCGTGGCAAAGGCGGAGGAGATCGCGGCGCGCACGCCCGACTCCTTCATCCTGCAGCAGTTTGAGAACCCCGACAACCCCAAGGTGCACTACGAGACCACGGGGCCCGAGATCTGGTGCGGCGCCTGTGTCTTCTCGTGCCTTTTGGGGCGGTGACAGACAGGATGAAGCGCGTGTCGCTCAAAGATGCTCAGACATGCCGCCGTCTGTTCAGAGAGGACAGCTTTGAGCGGCCTGTGTGTGCGGCCAGGGTGCAACAGATCACTGCCATGCCCATGCACGGCTGAGCTCAGTCACATGAGCCTGCATGCGGGCTCACCGCGGTCACAAGCAGCACATCTGCTGGTCTCGACCTCTTAAGCCAGAGGACTGAGCCTGCCAGGGGGCGCAGGGCACAGACGGGCGGCAAGATCGACTTCCTAGTGGCCGGCGTCGGCACGGGCGGCACCATCTCGGGCGCAGGCAAGTTCCTGAAGGAGAAGAACCCCGACCTCAAGGCGCGGCCCCGCACGACCTGCGTTAGACTCGTCTGATAGCTGCCGTGGTGCGAGCGTTGCTGGGGGCTCAGCCAGGAGTGGGCCCTGCTCAGGGCCCTGCTCACGCAAGACCGTCCACACGAGGCGCCCCGCATGGGACTGCGCAGCCACGCTGCCTAGCAGCGCGCCGCCACTCCTGGCCAGGGGCTGGCAACGCTCGCAGCACGGCCTGCGTTGGACTCATCCGACGGCCGCCGTGCTGCGAGCGTTGCAAGGGCTTGGCCAGGAGTGGTGGCGCGCTGCCAGGCAGAGCGGCTGCGCAGTCCCATGCGGAGCGCCTCGTTTGGACGGCTCTGCATGAGGAGGACTTTAATGGCATGAGCCTTTTTTTGGTCAGGTAACTGTGTCTTGCATGCATCAACCCGGCGTCCACGTGCAGCCCTGTCGCCCCCCGTGGCCGATGCTCCAGTGACTGCCCGTTGTGCGGTCAAATCTGCTAGGGCTGTCGTTTGTGAGGATGTGTTGCACGGCCGGGCGCTGCTCGCTCGCCCCAACGCGGCGGCGGCGCGGCCAGGTGGTGGCGGTGGAGCCAACGGAGAGCCCCGTAATCCAGGGCGGCAAGCCGGGGCCGCACAAGATCCAGGGCATCGGCGCGGGCTTCATCCCGAAGAACCTGGACACGCGCATCGTGGACGAGACGGTCTCCGTGCGCCCCCTCCTGAGACACCCGCCGCCCGTTGCCCGGGTGGCGTGGCCGCGCGCGTGCGCAGCGCATTACACGCGCCGTGTGAGAAGGACCACTGCACGCACACCGCAGAGCGGGCTGGCCAGCTGGGGGCCGCCGATGGTGCTGCAAGCAGGGCGCGGCACTTCAGGCTGACACGCCTCTGACGTGTCTGCACTTGCTCTGGCGTGTGTTGGGGGTGCGCCTGACCTGCGCAGTAGCCCGTCAGGGTTTTTGCTTCAGGCAGGTGGCCGTGTGCCCGCATCGCGCCCCTGTTGCGCAGGCCAGCTCGGACGATGCGGCCGCCGAGGCCCCGGACGGGGCGCGGCGCGGCTGCCCCCGGCCCGCGGTGAGGCGCCGCCGGCCGCGCGCGCAGGTGAGCTCGGACGACGCGATCGCCAAGGCGCGCCAGCTGGCGACGCAGGAGGGCCTGCTGGCTGGCATCTCGTCCGGCGCGGCGGTGGCCGCCGCGGCCGTGGTCGCCGCCCGGCCCGAGAACAAGGGCAAGCTGGTGCTGGTCATCATTCCGTCGTACGGTGCGGTCGCGCCCGCGCGGCCGCGCGCGCGAGCCTGCCGGAGGGAGCCAGTTCCCGGGAGCGGCTCATGCGTGCTGCACCATGTGGCGCATGCATGCTGCAGCGCGTCTTGTCACTGGGAGGTTTGGTGCGCTGTGGAGAGCTGGACCAGGCAGCAGTGCTCACTGTGCGAGTGCTAATTGTATGATTTTGCTTGTGGTTGTGTCACCTGGTGGCAAGCTGAGCGTTCTTGGCGGCGGCGGCCTCACTGAGGTTGGTCCTGTTCGCATGCTGCATGCGGCGTGTCCTGCTGAGGACGTGTCAGCCTCAGACCTGGGGCACTCTAGTGGTGTGAAGCCAACATGCGCATGAGAGTGTACCTGGCGTGCGTGCAGGCGAGCGGTACCTGTCCACGCCGCTGTTCAAGTCCTTGTTCGACGAGGCCGCATCGGAGACCTTCCAGAAGTGATTGAGCGCAATCCGATACTGCGCCGCGCGCCGCTGCATGTGGCCTGCCTGTTCACGAAGTATCTGATTTGCAGGGCTGCCACTGCACTGTGCTGTGAAGGGCTGCTGCGAGAGGGTGTTTGCCCTCTGCACTTTTGCTTCTGTTCATATGCAGCGCCCTGTCGGCGCCAGCGGGAGGCGGCAGGCGCCGGCCGCCCTTGAATTGCACATGTCAGGGGGGCAGCTGTGATTACACTGTAGCGGACACATTGACAGCCTGTTACTGTATTTCCACAGTACACATGGCGACCCAACACTGGCGCAGACGCGCTTGCACAAATCAAAGCATCAAGGAGGCCGCATTTTCACCCGACAGTGACTGAATATAGCCAAAAGCATTTCACAGTACATGAGCAGTCTATGGGCCCCCATGGGGCACCACAGAGGCCGTGCTGCGCCTCCTTCACAGCACCGGCGCTTTCTTCGGCAGGCTGCTTGAGGGCGCGATGCGCTCGGCCTCCAGGTCGCCGGCGGGCAGCGCCACGGGCTCTGGCGGTTCTGTGAGGTCCGGACACCTGAAGCCTGCGCGTGGCGCAGCCACCCCATCAGCTTGCCCTACTGGCACTGCCCTGTGTGCAAGACAGCAGAGTGCGAGCGGGTTTGGGAGGCATGCACGGCACTTGCCCCGAGCTGCACTCCTGCATTGGCCTGATACCAGCAGGTCTGGCGCAGCCACAAGCTGTCCCAGCCATCTGGTTTTCTAAGAACCTCTACCGCCAACAGCCACAGCCAGGTGATGGGCAGCGTCTGCTGCCGACTGCCATGCTGGACACGCCCGGGAGTGAGCGGGTCTGTGCGCGGCCGCACAGAGCAGCATGACGGCCGCCACGAGGTCCATCGCGCCGAGCAGCAGCATGGGCGTCGTGAAGTTGGAGAAAGCGCCGATCAGGAACGGCTGCGGCCCGACGCAAAGAGCCATTTAATCACTGGCTGTCAGTGGTTGAGCCCACCGAGCGCGTCAGGCGCGTGCTGCTACAGCAGAGACAGCATGCAAAAAAATTCAAAAATATATAAAGCCAGACACACGGCAGGGGCGATGGGGACAAGCCAGGACAGCATGAGGTGGTCCGCGACCAGCGCGGCGCTTGGGCGCACCCCTGCGAACCTGCGCCGCGGGCACATGCCACCTCAGCGCTGCAAAGGCGCACAGGGGCGCGGCGCTCATGGCCGGGGAGTGGTCTCGTCCACTGACACAATTGCATCACTGCGCAAGCATGCGCATGCCCCTTGGTCTTATCCTTGTGCGGCAGCCGCGTGCGTACCCCCCGGACGACCCGAGTGCGTTGAAGATGGCCACGCCCGTCGCGCGCGCGTTGCCATGCAGGAAGGTGGCCGGCCAGGAGAAGATGGGGCCTGCAGGTGCAGTGGTAGGGTTAGGGTGCAGCATGCAGTTCGGGAGGCATGCCAAGGCCTTCTTCCAGACTGGATGCAGATGCCTAGCTCCTTGCGCGGCAGTATCTTCACCTAGGTACCCACAGGAGCACGGCCGGCCTCTAGAAGCAAGCTGGCCCCTGCTTGGCGCTAGAGGCCGGCCGTGGTCAAGTAGGCACCCAGGTGCCTCCTGCCGAGCAAGGAGCTGCGCATCAACACTCAGTCGGGAGGAGGGCTTTGGCATGTCGAGGCAAGCAGCTCAACCAGGAGGGGACGAGCGGGAGGGAGCAGCTGCCAATCAACAGCAATGCTGCGCTCGGCACGGACCGGTGCTCAGGAGCGCCGCCTGTGAGCTGCCAGCGCACAGCAAGCGGCGCCGCTGATGCCGCCGTGGCGCCAGCCACACCAAAGAGTGCAGCGCGGTGCGACCTGCAGCAGGTCCGCACCAACAACCGCATAGACGCCGATCGCGGCGATCGTCAGTACAATGAAGCCGACAATCACGCCGCCGCGCGCGACCGCGACAGGGACCAGCCTGCGGCGCGGCGCGCTCTGTCAGACGCTGTCCCGGGCGCTCTGCGAAGTCCCCACGCGCGCACATGGGCTGCAGAGCAGCCCCGCACACTGCTTGTTGGGCATCGCGCTGCAAGTATGCAACCCCACTCCATGCTTTCGCCGCCGCCTTGCACTCGCGTATGAGACCAGAAGCACGGAGGCGCGCGCAACCGACCACGCCGTCAGCAGCAAGCGTGGGGCAGGAAGTGAGGGGCGCGCATGAAGGCGACGCCCGACAGCGCCACGGGCAGACCGGCGTGCAGGTTGCGCTCGCGGAAGCGCTTGGCCGACCACGCGTTGGCCAGCTGCAGCACCGCGCAGGGCAGGAACAGCAGGCCCGACAGCAGCGCCAGCCGCGCGGTGCCCCACGCCTGCGCGGTGCAGCAGGGGGCGGGGCGGCGGTCAGACCACATACCCTGGTCGTCCGTGCACAGCATGGCGCTCCCGCTGGACGCGGGACGGCAGGCCACGTGAGCAGTGCCGGCTTGTAGGCAGGACCGCTGCCCAGACAGCCGGCCCCGCTGCCAGACAGCCGCAGCGCTGCGCAGCAAAGCCCCCCGTCCGCCGTGCGGCGCGCGGCACACCATGGCTCAGGGCGTGCCAGGCGCCAGCGGCGCGCCTGTTCCCGGTCGCCGCAGTGCGCGGGCGGCAGCGGCGGCGCCGGCGCGCCGTGTCCCCCGGCCGCATGGCCGCCAAAGTCGCCCGCCAGCATGGCCTTTAGCAGCAGCGGCACCCAGAACAGCACGCCCATGGAGCTGCAGGACACCATGAACCATGCGGCGCTCAGGTACCAGAGCCGCCAGTTCGTGAGGCCGCCTGCGCGCATGGTCATGTTATACACCAACACTTAAACCTGTCTCAGTTGCATACTACATCCGCAAGGGGTGCAGCGGCTCCGAGCGTGGGGCCTGCCAGGCGAGCACCTGTGGCGCGCTGTCCTCGCTCAGGTCTATACTAGACGCCCTGGCCATCCACAGAGTGCATAGAAACTCTTCTCCACGCCACTGCCAGGGATGCTGAGCATGTGCGGCTTGGCCAGTGCATGAGTGTGCGAACAGACCGCTCTGCGGTGCGTGTGAGACTGTAGGAGTGGCGTGTGCACAAGCTTCACACACGCGCGCCGGCGCACCCATGAGCCGGCCGGCGCCAAGGCCCGGGCCGCTCCTGTCCGCAGCGGCGGCCGCCGCGGAGTCCTGCCGCTGCTGCAGCCAGCGGCGCTCGCGCGGCGTCAGGAACCAGGCCGTGCCGGGCACGCGCGCCAGGCCGAGCTGCGCGCGCGCGCGCCAGCGCCTGTCAGCCGTGGGCGCGCGAGGTCTCCCGCAGGCACGGAGTGTGCTTATGGGAATGCTGCTGCCCCAGGTCTGTCTTGCGTGCGAGCGCAGCTTCTGCCTGCGACCGCACACGCGCTGGCGACAAGGAGCTGCCCTGCACAGGCTCCACCGGCCAAGCGGGCCTGGAGGGTGCGCCACGCGCGGCCGCCCGCATGGGCTCGGCGCTGCCGGCGACAGGTGCGGGACAGCCAGCCCTGCCCGCCCCGACGGCCTGCACAGCGCGCAGCCTGCGCGGGCATGGGCGGCACCCAGAATATGCAGGAGTAGGCGGCGGTGATGCCGCCGAGGAACACGAAGAGGTACTGCCAGCCGTGCAGGCCGCCGCAGCCCTCGGTCATCAGCAGGCCGGCCGCCAGCGGGCCGCCCAGGACCTGGCGCCCGCCGCGGCAGGCTCAGCCGCCGCGCGCCCGGGCACGCCGCGCGCCGCGCCCCTGCTCGGCGCCGGCTTGGCGGTGCCGCGCGGGCACACTAGTCTTCCAGACCTGGTTTGTGTGACATATCTGGCAGGTCTTTCTGTCGCGGTGGCATGGGGCTGAGGTGGAACGCAGGCATTCAGGGCGCTACGGCAGTCTTTTTCATTGCACACACAGCGTCTCAGCTTATATGCTAGGCCCTATAGGGTATGTTAACCCTATGGCCGCGCCTGGGCGATGGACGCGGCGGAGGAGACGGTAGCGTACGCCAGGCCCAGCTCGTGCGTGCTGAGGAAGAGCGAGAGGTGCCACCAGGTGCCTGGGCGCCCGGCGGCGGCGGCCTAACAACCTCGCCGCCTGAGCCGCGGCGCTCGGCAGGCGCACCGCAGGCGCGCCGCGCATCGCGACAGCCCCAGCGGGTGCTGCAGCTTTTGTTCATTAGAGAACCCCGGGACGGGTCCATACCTGGAAAGCAGCCACCTGCGCAGCACCAGCCCGCTTAACATCAGAGGCCGGAGGCTGCGGGCTTCTGGCAGCCCGTGTGGGCCAGCAGTGTAGCAGACCAGCTGGTAAAGGAGCTGGGCAACAGCTGCAGAGACCGCTGCACCGGCTGCGCCGCACCTTCAGCGAGGCCGAGCAGGATGCGCAGCACGAAGAACTCCGTGGTGTTGTGGATGGCTGCGGCGGCACAACCCCTTGAGAGGCGCACATGTCGCGCACGCTCGACGAGCCCCTTGGAGAGCTTTGCAAGCACGTGCCTTCTCTCACAGTGCCAACTCCACACACAGCGTTTCAGAGCAGACCTTGCCCCCCGTGTGGTACGGCAGGGCAGGTGAGTAGGCAGACAGCGGGGTGTGAGCGCGCACCAGCAGTGCACATGGTGACCAGCCCCCAGGTGAATAGCAGCAAAGCCAGCCACCGCGGCGCTCCCACGCGCGTGACAATCACGTTGCTGGGCAGCTGCGCCACAAAGTACCCAACGAAAAACAGCCCCGCTCCAAGCCCGTACAGAAAGTTGGAAAGTCCGATGTCCTGCCGCTCAGCAATGACGATCAACGCACGCCTGTCCCTTCAGCATCTCCACATTGCATCCGCAAAGCGCTAGCTCAGGTCCTCCTTGACACGTGCTATCAGCTCCAGGGCGGCACAGCTTTGCACCTTGTTTAGCGCTGGCGCTGCAAAGGCAAGCGCGCCGCGGTCCAAGTAGGTCAGCAGGGCTGTTGCAAAGAGGAAGGGAACCAGGTGGAGCATCGTGCGCCGCACGACGCGCTCACCATCTACCTGAGCCGGCCCAGTTAAACTGCTTTGCAACTGTCTTTGCAGGTACCATGCAGACCTACACGAACGCACGCGGACAAGAGCAAGCTGTGTTCTGCTTGGCAGCGTTCATGTATACGCGGCGGGCGCACATCGTCTTCAACCCCGTCATCGGGGTCCTTGAGCGCTGTCTGGCTGCTTGCGGGAGTGCTCTCATAGCCAGCCATGCTTGCATGCGCTGCAGGGGCGCTAGCAAGTCTTGCACGCTGGCTGGCTACTAGTTGACTGACCTCATGAAAGCAGCACTTCCCAGCCACTCGCACTTCCGTCTTGCCCACCTCCCAGGCCTGGGCGCAGTTGGACGAGGTGTAGTATTGCAACTGGAGGTCTGAGACCTAGCCTGCAGCTGGCCGGGCAAGTGAACAATTGTTCACTTGAGACCTTGCAAGGTCTTGCGCCTTCTGATGCAAGGGGCAACGCACGTCTATTTCAGAGCGCCGCGCGTGACGTGTATGTCTGTACTTTGCACTGGAGCCAGTGAAAGCGCGCCATAAGCAATCTCAATATATAGTTGACTGTCCAGACAGCAGCATGCTTTGCTGCGACGGGCCGCAGGCTGCAGTGCATGCCACGCAGAGGCCTTGGAAAGTGGCTGGGCGCCTGAAGCCTGCACGCGCACCGCTTGCACAACCGCGGGCTAGCAGCGAGCAGAGCGTGCGTGAGCTTCACTCACATGAAGACGCGTCTGCGCTGGCTGTGGCGCGCTCGCTCGCCGCAGCACGCGCGCGGCACAGCGCGCAGCAGAGCCGCCTGTTCTCAGACCCGCTGGAGGTGCTCAGCCTGCAGGTGCGTCAGCTGCAAGGCTGCAGCTGGGCTTGCATGGCAGGACGGCCTAGGCAGCTGGCTGAGGACGAGTAGGCAGGCAGGCGCCAGCTCAGGCTGTGCACCGCCTGCTTGATCGATGGCTAAATGGTTTGCCGGGCCGCCGTGCGCCTCTGTGCGACAGCGGCACGGACGGTGCAGCCGCAGCACTGCACACCGCCTGCTCAGGGGGCTGCAAGTGGGCGAGCCGGCCTGCTGCAGGATGACGCCACGGCCGCTGCGCCGCCCGCTGACGGCTGGGACGCGCTCGTGACGGCCTGGTGCGACGGGCAGCTGCTGCGCGCGGTCGAGACGGTGAGCCCCGAGGCGCGCGAGGAGTGCCGGCAGGCCGTCATGCTGGGGCCGGGCCTGGACAGCCGGCCCTTCAGGCGCGCCCTCCGCAGAGCGCGAGGCGCCCAGGGCGGCGCTGCCCGCGCGCCCCAGCGGCCCGAGCCTTGCGGCCGAGGGGCTGACAGGCGGGCAGCGTGCAGCGCGCAGGCTAGCGTGGCCGCCGGGCACCGTGATGTTTGAGCTGGCCGGGGCGGAGGCGCACGCCGTCGCCGCGGCCGCGCTCAAGGCGGCCGGCGTGCGCGTGCCGCGCGCGTGCCTGCTGCGCCGCGTCGCCGCAGACGTGCGCTCTGGGCGCGGCCTGGCCGAGGTTGCGGCCGCGAGCGGCCTGCGCGGCGAACGACTGTCCGTGTGGGCCCTGCAGGTGCGCACGGCCCCGTAGCGAACGGCCCAGTGGAGTGACGCCGCATGATCACCAGGGCCGCATAGGCTGCAGGTGCGGGGCTTGTCGTCTAAGAATTGGCGGGGCTGCTTGCGGTGGCGGATAAAAATGGCAGCGCCCGGGAGCCTGGCCGCTGATGCTCGGCCAGCGTCCCGGCGCGCAGCTTCTGCGGGCCTGCCAGCCTGCGCGCCGCCCACGGTGTGCGCTGCTCAGCGCCGGGCGGCGCTGCAGGGCCTGCCGGCGTTGCGCGTGGGCGCCGCGGAGGTGGCGGGCCTGCTCGCGGCGGTGGGCGACGCAGCGGCGCGCGGCAGCGCCGTGGCCGGCGAGCTGCCGGCGCCCTCGCGCGACGCCGCCGCGGATCTGCTCGCGGCCGCGGGCCTGCTCGGGCGCGTGCTGTCGCTGCAGGAGGTGCGGGCGCGCCGCGCAGCCCGACAAGCGGTTTAGCCTGGTTTCCAGGATGCAACGCTTGAGTCAGCTGCACTGGTGGCCAGCGTGGGCTCGCTCAGACTGGTCCTGCTAGACAGGCGCGGCTGTTATACGCGGTCGGTTCCTATCAGCCTCAATGGGTCCGTGTGGCAGGCTCCCAGGCTGTGCGTGGTCGCATGCAGACTGCTCTGGTCATGTTGCCGGCATCTACCTATCGCCCATGCTCCTTGGGCTGCTTGGCGGCAACAGCGCCGGCTGCCCGGCAGGCCGCAGACGAGCTCGGCTGGAGCGAGCCCAGCGGGCGCGCGTGCGGCGGCCAGCGGTGGCTGTTCACGGCGCGGCAGCAGCGGCTGTCGCTGGCGCAGATGGACACCTATGAGGCGCACAGCCGCGCCGCACAGGAAACCGACGAGGACTTTTTTGACAACTTCAGCTAGGCGGGCTGGCGGGGCCCACGAGCGCTTGCCTGTCTGTCAGGCGCGCGTGTGCCTGTGCCAGGACACTGATTGATGTCATGCAACGTGTGACGCAAGTTGTGCTTATAGCGCGTTCATGCGCACCGTGCTCGCATGAGGAGGTCTGGCTCTGGTGCAAGCCGGGGGCGACTTGGTCTCCACAATTGTGAAGTGGTTGCATACAGTAGTGCGCACATCTTGAGCGATGCCTGCAGGGGATGCAGTCCCACCTCAACAATAATTGTGCCCGCGCCTCACTCGCTTAGGCACTACTTGGATGCATGACCAGGATGCACAGCGCGCAGCTCACGATTCACAACTCGTCTCCGCCGCCCCATGCTCGTCGGCCGAGCGCACGTCCAGCGGCTGCCTGGAGCGCCTGCCAGGGCCCGGCGCCATACCCTACCCCTCCCAGCCCCATCTCGCCCGCCAGGGCAGCCACAAGCAGGTAGACCGCAACCGCATCCGCCGCCGCGCCCGCCGCCGCGCCCAGCGCCGAGGCAGAGGCAGCCGTGGCGGCCAATTTGGGCGCGACGCGTGCCAGCAGCGCGCCCAGGCCGCCCGCGGTCGCGCCCGCATCGCCGGCGGTGCAGCGCTGCTCCTGCATGATCAGGCGGCCATGGTCACTACCCAGCACATGCAATGATGGGGCGGCACAGCAGCAGCAGGCGGGTGGATGCGCCGTCGACCGCCGGCGCTGAGGCTGCACGCATGCAGCCCGCGTGCGTGGGATTGCCACGCACGCAGAGGCACTCGGCACGCCAGCACGCTCTTCACCAGACTCCTACTCAGCACTTTCAAGCAACCCTCACTTGGCCCAGTGTGGATAGTGTCATCCCATGCAGCGTGGGCGCACCAAGCGCGCATGCGCACCCGGCCGCACGGCCAGCCACGCCGCGGCCGCGGCGGCCAGCGCCGCCTGCCACAGCAGCATCGCCAGCAGCGGCGGCAGGCCCAGGGCGGGCAGGAGGCACAGCGCGGCGCGGCCGCCCGGCTGGGCGCCGCCGCCGGGGCCGCCGGGCACCGGCGGGAGCGCCCAGCATGCGGCCAGCAGCGCCGCCAGCGCCAGCCGCGGCGCAGCGGATGCCAGCAGCGCGGCGCGCAGGCTCTGCGTGGCAGGGATTGGGGGTTGGGCACATTGACATTTGAGCATGCGATGGAAAGCGCGGACAGGAGCGCCGCCGGCGCCAGCCGCGGCGGCGCAGACGCCCGCAGGCAGCGTGCAGGCACGCCGTGGCGGGAGGTGGGGGCCATCCTGTAGCGCAACTATCAGGCCTGCATTCAAGCACTTGCCTGGCAGGCCTGAACGCGCGGAGGTGGGGCCAGCATCATAGCGTGCAGGCCCTGTTGCTCGGGCCACGGCAGAGCGATTGCCAGGTGCCCTGCGCCCTGGGACGGCGCGCAGCACGGCATATGCAAGCGTGACCTTGTACGCCCAAGCGTGACCTTGTACGCCCAGCCTGCAGGAGTCCGACTGGCAGGGCAGGGTGCATGATGAGGGGCGCACAGGGCAGGCGCCGAACGCGCGCTGCTGGCGGCCGGCGGCCATGAGCCCCTCGCCTGCCAGCGGCTCGTAGCTGGCCGCCCACACTTCGGCTCGAGGCCGGGGCAAGCGCGCCGGCGCCGCGCCGCCTCTGCGCGCCCCCCCGCCGGCCGCGTGCCTTGGCAGGCCGGGCTGCGCCACGGCCGCACCGGCCTCGCGGCTGAGGTCTGGTGCGCTGCCGGCCGGCGCGCCTCCAGTCGCTGCCTGAACGGGGAGGCTGGGCTGCGCTGCGCTTGGGCTAGGTTCAGGGTTGCTTGCCGCCTGGGCGCCCGGCGCACCCCCGCCAGCTGCGTCCGCAGGCTGGCTGGCCTGTAACACGCTGGGCGCCCGCGCGCCCGCGCTGTCGCCAGGAACCCCTTCGTTGCTGCCGCGTGCCGATGGCGCGCCACCGCTCGCTAGGCAGCGCTCTGGCGCAGCCGGCGCGGGCGGCGCGGCGGCGCTGGGTACCGGCGCAGTATGCGCTGCAGCGGGCCTGATGTGCTGGACGTCGTAGGCGGGCAGGTGTGCACCTGCCGAACGGCAGTGCTGCTGTCATGCTCAGAGCCGATGCAGTGCGTTGCCGTAGTTCACAGAGTGTGCAGAGTGTAGCCAGTTGGACACTCTGCCGGCTCTGGAAAGCAGCTGCGCTTATCACGCAAGCGATGCAGCGGAGCAAGTTGCACAAGCTATCTGAAATGCTCTTTTAGTATGTGGCACGCTGTCTGGATAGCCAAGTGGCACACCTCCTCCTTCGCTGTCATGCCTGTCCTTGGGCGCCCCAACCGTGATGCTGGTCAGGCGCTCGCTGCCGCGTGCAAGCAGCTTCTGCCGCCTGCTTTCGGCGGCGGCCGCGCGTATTGCGCGCATATCTGGTGCAGAGGCCATGACCGTGTTGTTCAGGCAGCACCAGGAAAATAAAGTCTGAAATAGTGTAAATCTTTACACATCTGTGACTTGATCAGAAGTCTCAACATGCAGACAATATATTGTCTGCATTTTGATTATATAATCTGACGGGTCATGCTGCCCCACTTTGCATAGAAGGGTATGCGTGCAAAGTTGCAGTAGTCCAGACGAGCATGTGCACACCGACATTCACTGAAACCGTCTACACGCCAGAACAGAAGCACAGACGCAACTCTGTGTTCTCGTGACAGACTCTCTCACACCCGAGCGCAACCTCGCGCCACAGTGCCCCCATGCAGTCGGCTGCGCGTCTGCACCCTTGAACTGCACGCTATTGCTGCCGCGGGTTGGGTGCCGGGAACACGCGGTCATACGTCTCCATGAACAGCTCGCCAGCGCGTCCCAGCGCCACCGACACCTGCGCGGGCAGCCGCAGGCGAGTCTCAACCTGTTATACCCTATATCCTAACCTCACCCCTATCAAAGGCCGCGGCTATCGCTCTCTTCCACTTGAGCATGACCCAACCCCATCATCCGGGTGCCGTCGGCTTCTGGAGTTGCGTCGGCAGAGCCCGAAACGGGTACACACACTCGTGCAACACGTCATACCAGGCAGGACGGCACTGCCACAGCACCCGGTGAAGGGTCCGGCAGCATGCCAGACCGAACCAGGCGCTCCTGACGCGGCCGCATGCAGGAGGAGTGCTTGCGCAGTGGAACGGACCCGCCACACGCGCGGAGCTTGCCAGCACGAGATGCCGCCCCTCCCGCGCAAGCCGTCTAGCCTCGAGCAACGGGGCAGCGCGACACAGCCAGAAACCCTCTCCAGGGACTCCTGGCACTGGAAGCTACGGCGACCAGTGATGGCTCCCATGGCCCGCGCTACAGGATAGCGTCACTAAGCCAGGTTGTGGGCGTGGGCCGCGCGGGGGGCCGCGCGCCTGCGCCTCCCAGCGCAGCAGCGCGTACAGCAGGCCCGGCACCGCCGCAATAACGACCAGCTCCACCAGCCACAGCGGCAGCGGGCCGCGGCGCTTGCCCGGCCGGCCCGCCTCCACCGGCTGCGCGACGCCCGCCGGCTTGGCCGCCGGCGCCGCCGCCGGCCGCGGCCGCTCGGCCGGCTGCTCCAGCGCGGCGGCGGGGGGCGCCTTCTGCGCGCGAGGCAGTGCTTCCAAGTATGTCGCTGCCTCATGCCTGCGGGCACTTACTGCCTTGAAGTCGGCGAAGCTTGTGCAGCATCCGGGCGTATTGTGCACTTTACAGACATGCGCATGCAAGGAATCCGCGCCACAACACAACTGAGCGGCAGGACTGCTGCCAAGCATGAGTGCAGGGCTGAGGCAGAGCAGGGGGGAGCCAGCCGATGCGCAGCGCACCTTGTCCAATGCCTCCATCTGCGGCTTGGCGGGCGCCACCTTGCTCACGATGGACTCGGCCGACGGCTTCTGGGGCGCCGCCTGCAGGCAGCGCACCCCTGCCTGAGCACGCCCGCACTTCGGTGCACCAGCCTCAGGAAAAAAGCATCCTGATAGGTTCCAGCCTCACCCCAGCCGCGCACTGCAAGTAGGCCTACGCATCCAACTGGAGGCTGCTTGTGCTTAGGATGTGGATCTGTGCTTGCTAACAAGGCCAGGCACAGGCACAGCAACGCAAAACGTGCGTCATCTTGCGACAGGAGGCCCTTTCAACACAGCCTGTAGGCGGCTGGCAGTGCCCTGCGCGGCGGCCCTGCTGCCAGCGGCTGTGTTTTCAACCACCTGCCGTTCGCCACATCTTGCTGGGCGGAGATGGGCAAGAGCAGGGAGAACGCGCGCCTGGGTCAAGCTGTCCGCGTCGACGAGCCCGTCCCACCAGTTGCCGCCGGCCGGCTGTGCGGGCGGGCCGGCGTCGCCCTTGGCGGCGCTTGCAGCGGGCGGCGCCAGCTCGGGCACGGCCGCCTTGGGCGCTGCGGGCGGCGAGAAGCTGGGGATGGGCGGCGGCGGCGGCGGCGGCGGCGGCGCGGGCGCGGGCGCCGCCGGCGCGCTCGCGGGCGCCGGGGCAAAGCTCAGCGCAGGCGCCGGCGGAGGCGAGTCCTTGGCACCTGGCGGCTGCAGGCATTCAGCGGCACCAGTCAGGCCTTTGTGTCGAACGTGCCTGATGGCATATGCTACAATGTGGCCTACTAGCCATTATAGGCACACATCAAATGGAGGTGCATGCTGACAGGAACAAGGTTTGCTGCGGCCTTGACAGCGATGAGAAGCGCTCAGCGTGGGAGAGGAGTGCTGAGCCCACCGCTGCAGGGGCAGATCCGAAGCCGAAGAAGCTGGGGCCGGACGAGGGCTCCTCCGCCTTGGACGCCTTCAAGCTCTTGCTGGCCTGCCTCTGTGCAGAGCAGAGCACATACACAGTCAGCACAGCACAGCGATGACCAGTGGCTCAGGCACATGTGCCCGGGAGCTTGGCATCAACCCAGGACCGCGCTGGACGCGCAAGAACCCTAGCAACATGCACGGTGAGCGACTTGGGTGCCGCCGCAACCGCGTGCTCAATGCACGGCACCTGCCGGACACCAGCCACGCAGGCAGCCTCGCCGCGCACAAGCGCCGAGCCGACAGGCTCACCCCAGGCCTGCGCCGGCCACGCGCAGGCCACTACCAGCACGCGGTGCGGCGCGGGGCCGCGCCTCGTACTCGCCGACACTCTGTTTCCGCAGGCGCTCGGCCGCCCCGGCAAAGTCGGACTGCCGTGCCTGGTTGCCCCGCTCCACCTCTGCGTTTGCGGCCTCCACCTGCGGGATGGGCAGGCGCTCAAGCTGTTGCGGCGCATGCTGTGCGGCGAGCCTACAGCCACGCACGGGCCGGCCGCAGCCCTGACGTCCTGTTGAGAGGGAGGGCCGGCGTGGGCCGGTCTGTGCGGCGGCATGGACCAGTCACTCCGTGTTTGCCGCGTGGCAGGTCTGCAGTGTGCGGTCTGCAGACAGGGAGGCTGTACCTGGCAGGAGCCGGCCGTGACACACTGCTCACCTTGCTGCTGTTCTCGGCGGCGGCAGGCGCGGCCGAGCCGCTGCCAACAGAGTCCGTTGACCCGCTCTCCATGGCCCGCTCGCGCCTGACGTGCGCGCAGCAAGTGAGCGCATTGTTGGCCCGCAGCAGCGCACCGAGCGGAGCCTACTCGCAGCCATGTATATGCGTTGAAAAGGGGTCCACAACTCAAGCTCCTAGGCCCAATCCTGCAGGCTGCCAGCAGTGCCAGAGTGCACAGGCCGGCGACGCCCTGCTCACGTTTTGTTGAGCAGCTCGCGGCGCTGCTGCAGCTCCTCGCGGCGGCGCTCAAACGCGCTCGGCTCGGCACGTGCGGGCGGCAGGAGCTCGGGGGGGCCAGCCAGCGCGGAGCCTCCCGCCACGAGCGCAGCCAGCAGCACGCCTTTCACACCGGCAGTCGAATTGACCTGCCGCGCCACAGCGCTGCAGCATTGAGCTTTTGCAGACCGTGTGCGGCAGCCATCCGCTCAAGCAAACAAGGTGTACATCAAGCCATCATGCAGTATGGGTGCCAAGCGGGACAGCACCTGTGCCCTGCGGCCCGCGTCATACAAGCTGGCACTGACCGCGACCCGGCGCGCCGTCCTTGCCTGCACGCCGGCCCTGAACGGCATGCATGGCCGCGGCCGCTCCAGCAGCAGCGCACTGCGCCCCGGGCGCACTGAAATCACTGCCATTTGTACCTTCAATATTTTTGCAGAACACTGGGTGGATTGGCATTGGCGCCTGTTCAGACCTCCCACCTTGGGACCGCCCAAGACCCTGGCTGCAGGGCCTTCTGGGAGGGAGCTCCA